>Ga0182746_1000227_pt1 | contig 96473 bp, 87 predicted proteins | sample eDN3rd30CBELigOP_FD_128881 | JGI IMG/M metagenome (GOLD analysis project Ga0182746, IMG submission 128881) | Enriched Organic Plus compost microbial communities from Emeryville, California, USA - eDNA 3rd pass 30_C BE-Lig OP (version 2) (version 2) ...
AACCGGCAAAAGATGCCAAAGCACGTATCAACTGCAAGTAGATCATCGTATTCCGTTAGCAAGACAAGGTGCCGATACACCAGAGAACCTTAGGGTCCTTTGTCGCGCACATAACTTGTATTCCGCTAAGAAATGGGGGCTCCCGGCAGCTCCATAAGGTGGAGTGTTTATTTAAGTCTTTTATTTCGGTTTGGATTTCAACCCCTGGTTTATTTCCGTGGAGTTACTTTATTTAAGCTCTTTATTCTGACTCGGATTTCAAGTACTTGTTTATTTAAGTTATTTATTTCGCCTGCGAACTGCGCTGGCGGTCCATGACGACTCGTAGGGCGTAGACGTGGAAAAAGACGAAGATCATTATCGTGAACTTAAGCAGATAAACGAAAACCTCTTCGATCACGGGTACGGTGGTGGATGGTATCAGCTCGCTTAATGAGAGGACAATCAGGCACGCAGCCAGATTTATAAAAACGATTCCATAGTGCATGCGTTTCAGCAGGACAATCGGCACTATGGCCACTAAGACCAAGCTGTAATTCAAAACTGAACCCACTTTAGGGAAAAAGAGACAAATAACAACAGCGATATGCATGGCTACGCAGTTGATAAGAACCGCCAGAGCATTGTGCTCTTTAAAAAATAAATAAGCCGACACCAGTCCCCCTAAGGAAGTTATGAAAAGCAGACTGATGCGCCACGATTCTATTCCCAAAATATAATAAAACGCGCAAAAAATAAGAACCGCGAGCCATGTGCTCAAGCACAGGTAAACGCCCAGCATGTTTTGCGTTAAAGGAATATCACCGTCACGAAACCAAGAATCAAAAGATGGAAACATAGACGCTTTTTAAACAACCTCGCCCACGAAAAAAGGAACCTCCTTATCTTAAGGGAAAACCCGGCAAACCATCGTTTCCTTTGGGTAATCTTCGCGCTTTTCGGCACCCTTTTCGCTCGACAAGCCCTAAGACCCCGCTATTGGCGAACCCAGACGGCCTTGGTTTTGCTCTTAAAGCGAGTATGAGTTTTTTTCGCCCTCAGAGTCTCATTTTGAAACACCTCGCAGCCCTTCTTTTAGCGGCAAGCCCCGCTATGGCGCAAACCCAAGATGCGGCCGCAACAGCGAAGAACAACATCTCCTCGGCAGACCGCATTGCCAAAGTGCTCATTGAAACAATTCCTGATTCAGGCATGAAAAACGGTCTGAAGCGTTACTATGACATTCTCAATCCCGAAGCTTATGTGAGCGATGATGATGTGGCGATCAATAACACCGGACTTGCCGGTTACTTTGAACGCCACTTTAGCAACAATGCTTGCTTCGCGGAAAAAGCGCTGCGTTTCTACAATGACGTGCGCACCTCCACACGGGCAACGCAAAAAACGGATCCACAGATTGCTAGAAACAGCCGTCCTTCTTTGGGTGATCAGGCCGGAAAAAACCGCGCAGATCTTGCTCCGGGCTGGCTTTATCAGAAAGCTTTGAAATACACCAATGGCAACCCCAATGCGGCTCTGACTTTGATTGGCCTGTGCGGTCACGATGATACAAAACAAGGCTCGTTCCGCAATCAAGCAGCTACGCAAAGACTGCATTTAAACGGCCTGAGCGACGCCGATCTTTTTATTTCCGGCGATGAAGACAATCCTGCGACTCCGTGCCCGCCGATGACCGCGGATTTTTTTCTGCCAGGAAGCCTGGATGCTAAATCAGATATCAGCGAAAGCTTAAAGAAGAAAATTCTGCGCACACAATATCCCGGAAAAACCGCAGAGCAAATCGCCGCTAAGAACTATCACGTTCTTGGCGCCGCATTTATGACGTGCCAAATGATCGAAGCGGGTTTAAATCCGTTCCTTGCGGTGCGCGTGGAAGCGATGGCCGCCAATCTCTATCGCGGCATTCGTCTGTGTCAGAATATTGAAACACCGGCGCATCTTTTTTGGAGTCTGCAAAGACATCCGGAAATCCGCCGCCGCGCCTGGGGACAAAGTTTTGAAGAGGCTGTTTTAAATGTTGCGCTGGAAAAAGGCCGCACCAAAGCCTGCATGAAAAGCCAAGCGCAAGACGATGCGGTTTGCAAACTTCTGCTCACCGTGGGTGCGCCCTTTGATCTTTCAATCCCGCGGCTGCAAGAACGCGCAAAAGATTATATTCAAGGTTATATGGACAATATGATCGCCAGCGGTTTGTACGCTTCTTGGCATGTGAGCGGGGAAATCGCCGGCATCAGTCTGCCTTGCTCCCGCGAACAACTTTTCGGACCGCATCCGTTTATGAAGTGGTTGGTTTCTCAAGCGCAGTGGCCGCTGAATATTTGCGGCAGCGGGTTGAGCATGGAATCTTGCCGTAAGGCTTTAAAAACCATCACAGCCTGGGAAGTGGACTTTGATTGGACCGTTTCACAGCACCGCGCCGGCGCGCAATTTGCCGCGCGGGTGTGCAAGCCTTATCCTCAAGGCAAGACGTCAATGGACGAGTTCTGCAACTAAGCCGCTTTCTTTAGGCCTGTCAAATTCTCAAGACTTTCAATGGTCGTCGTTAAACCTTGAGTGGAATCGTTCAAGCTTGAAGCCGCTTGCGAAATCGTCTCCGACGAAGCCGCATTGGTTTGCGTCGCTTGGTCGAGCTGATTCATCGCTTGTGTGATTTGCGAAACGCCGGTGCTTTGCTCCACACTGGCCGTGGCAATTTCATTGTTGAGACCCGCCACTTTATTGACGGAGGTCACGATCTTTTTCAGAACTTCGGCGCTGGATTCAGCAACTTTACGTCCCTGCTCTACTTGTGAAACGCTTTCAGAAATCAGATCCGAAATTTCTTTTGCCGAAGTCGCGCTTCGTTGTGCCAGTGCGCGGACCGCATCGGCGACAACCGCGAAACCTTTGCCTTGCTCTCCGGCGCGAGCGGCTTCAACGGCGGCATTGAGGGCTAGAAGATTGGTTTGGAAGGCAATGTCGTCAATCACCGTGATAATGTCTTCAATTTTCTTGGAGGACTTCACGATATCTTCCATGGATGTTTGCAGCGTGGAAATTTCGCGCGCGCCTTCTTCCGCGGAAGTTTTTGAAAGCTGCGAAAGTTCTGAGGCGGTTTTCGCATTGTCGGCATTGAGCTTAATCATGCTGGAAAGTTCTTCCAAAGACGCCACGGTTTCCTCTAAGGAAGCCGCGGATTCCGTGGACGCCGCCGATAAAGCGGAGCTGGAACCTGACAAATCCGCCACGAGACTGCGAATGCGCGCATAAGCGTTAGCCAAAGCTTCCGTCTGTTGACGAATGCCCTCTTTCAAAGAGTGGGAAGACATAAACATCGTGAAAGAAAGACCGATGATCATCACCGCCACACTGCCCAGGGCCCACTTCGCATAAGTTACGGCATCTTCAACAGCACCGCGGGTGCGGGCTTCCAAAACTTTTTCAAACTCATTAATAGGCTCGCCGATGGTTGCCAGGAACTGATGATATTTCTCGTCGTGCATGAGTTTGCGCGCAAATTCCGAATCAGGTTCTTTATGCACTGTGAACTTGCCGGTTGCATCTTGGTAAAGACCTTTCACCGCATTCATCGCAATAGTCTCAGTGACAACGAGTTCGTTAGAGCGCTTTTCCGCTTCCGCCAAAAGAGCGAATTCTTTATCCGTGAAGCCGGCTTGTTTCATGAGGTCTTTCAACGCGATCTTTTTGCCATCAGGACGAGCCTTTTCCCCATTACGAATGGCGATGATATCGAAATACTCTTCTTCGTATTTTTTATCGCTGGTCACCACAAAGGTACGCGCTGTGCGGGTCAGATTTGCAGAGCTGTCGCGCAGATCTTGCGCCAGTTTCATCGAAACGAATTTCGCCTCGTGAGCGGCATTGAGTTTGTGCTGATAATAAAAAGCTGTGCCGATGCAAACGTACAAAGCCAAAATCAAGCCGATGGAAAAGAAATTATAGAGACGTACCTTGGTGAAGACATTCATAGTAAAAACCTCATAATAAGTCTCAAGCTTTTCGGAACTCTCTTCGCCCCCTAAAGCAGTCAAGTTTGTTTATATGAGGTTCAATTGAAATTAAATCAGAGGATTTTCGTTTGTGAGGAAAGTCTCGCGAACTTGCGGCCAGAACCAATCCAATTGTGGATCGGAAGCAATAACGTCCTTAATTAAGACTTTGATGTCGCCCTTGGTGGAGATCTCACGGCGAAGCCAAATCTCAATTTCGTCATAGCCTGGACCAATAATAGTGATTTCCACGTGACTGAGGAAATGCAAGAGATGCAGATTTTCGGTCGGTACTTTGTGCCCTTCCGCCTTACTACGGATGAAACGCAGAACTTCGTTCTTGATATCTTCGAAACAACGGTAATTGATACGGCGAAGAATAAGATCCGCACGGTGATCACGATTGATCCAGCGCTGATGCAAACCTCGCTGAACGAGATTGATCAAGTATGTTCTTAATACGCCAGGAACCAGACGAAAATCTTCGTCCGGCAATGACATCACCTGCATCAAATCCACGTAGCGAGCCTGTTCCTGGCCGCGACGAAGGGAGGTGAGCACTTCGGGTATTCTCAAAAGTGATTCGCGAATACCGTGAAGATCAATTCCTGCTCCATCCGTGAAGTAGAGAATTCTCATACTTCTATCATGACCTAACTTTTCAGAATGTGTGTAGAAATTTAAAAACTCAAGACCATGGTCCAGCTTGTATTTTTTAGTGCAGCTCCCTCGCCTTTTTGATAGCATGGACGGAGGCCCAAGGACTAGGCCCCACCCGGCACAATTTGCCGGTCAACGACAAAGGATTGTACGACAGTGATTTCACGCAACCCGAAGAATCAACGCCCCCCTTTTGAGAAGTGGTACGCTTACATTCTCTTCATCTTCATCGGGTATTGCATTGCCGATCTTGCCATTCTTGCTTACCGCGACCGCATGCTGCCGCAAACCGCTCCCCCAGCACATCCCAAGCCACCCGCTTTTGACATGAGTGTCGGCCGTGGTTCCTACAACACTGTTACCAACCGCAATATCTTTGCTTCCAACGGACAAATTCCCGACGCTTTGGTGGACAAATCCAAGGGAGCGGAAGCGCATAAGGAAGACGAACCGGTGCCATCACAGTTACCGCTCAATTTGATCGGCACACTGGTGCACTCAAATCCGGAAAAGTCTTTGGCGGCGATTGATGTGCGCGGCAAAAACCAAGTGATTTCCTACAGCCCAGGCAAAGAGATCGAAAACATGGCGACAATCGTGCGCATTGAGCGCCAAAAAGTGATCTTCCGCAATTTGAACTCCAACCGTCTTGAATTTATTGAAATGAAAAAAGATGGCAATAAAGTCGCTTTCGGTGCCGGCGTGCGCGCCACCGGCGGAGCTGCTGGAGAAGTGCAAAAAACCGGCGACAATACTTTTGCTATCAAACGCGCTGATTTATTGAAATATACGAACGATCTTTCCAGCATTTTGATGCAGGCACGCGCGGTTCCCAATCGTGAACCGGGCACCGGTAACATCAACGGCTTCCGTCTGCTTGATATGCAACCCGGCAGTATCTATGAACAGCTCGGCTTGCAGCGTATGGACGTGATTAAGGCCGTTGACGGCACTCCGGTCGACAGCCCTGCGAAAGCCATGGAACTTTACAATACGTTGAAGAATTCAGCGAAAGTGACTTTGCAAATTGAGCGCAACGGTAAAAACGAAACGATGACTTATAATATTCAGTAACCCGCGCAGCGAAGCGCTGTGAATATTATGAGCATGGAAGTTTGAGATCTCTGTTTAGAACGTTATTAATCCTCAAGAAGAGGAGAGGGAAAATGAAAAAAACCGTCAGCATAGGAATTGCTTCATTGATGACCGCGCAGCTTTTGGGTCCCGCGGCCCAAGCTCAGTTCGAGGATTTTCCTCCGCCTCCTCCGCCACCTGATTTCGGTGATTCCAACACCGGAGGCATGGAAAACGGCGGTATGAACAACTTCCCGCCGCCTCCGGCTTCTTCAGGACCGTCTGCGAGCGGTTCGAATGCGGCGGCTGGCAAAGACTCTTCGGGTGTTCTTAGTAAAAACGCCAAAGATAAATTCGCGAAAGCTCCGATTGAGGATATCACCAGTGCTAACTTCCCCGAGACCATCGAATCTTTCGACTTCCCGAACGTGGAAATCACCGATTTGATCAAGGCCATCGGTGAATTGACAGGAAAGAATTTTATCATCGATCCAGGTGTGCGCGGTAAAATCACAATCATCGCGCCAAGCAAAATCACCGTGGCGGAAGCGTATAAAGCGTTCCTTTCCGCCCTGGCGATCAACGGTTTCACCGTGGTTCCCTCCGGCAGTTTTTTGAAAGTCAAATCCGCGCGAAATGCGCAACGTGATAATATCGAGACTTTCTCCGGAGCTTATTATCCTAATTCAGATCAAATGATCACGCGTATTATTCACTTGAAGCACATTTCCGCGGCGCAAGTGAACCGTGATCTGCGCATTCTCCCCTCTAAAGATGGGGAAATGAATATTTATGAACCCACGAACTCCATCATCATTTCCGACTACGGTTCTAACATTGACCGCGTGATGAAAATCATCAGCCAGTTGGACGTTCCGGGATTTGAGGAACAACTTGAAGTGATTCCTATTAAATACGCGAAAGCCAAAGACCTTGCGGACCTCGTTGATAAAATCGTCAATAAAGGCAATAAGAGCCAGGCTGGCGCTCCGGGCACTTTCACTGCGGGTGTGCCGCGCTTTTCCCGCTCTGCGGGTGCGACCTCTCAGCAAGGTGCAAGCTTCTTTATGGCGATTCCTGATGACCGTACCAACTCCATCATCGTTGTTGGTAACAAATCCGGCATCGTGCGTATCAAAAAATTGATCTCGCAGCTTGATTTCAAAATCCGCCCTGAAGAGTCCGGCGGTATTTACGTTTATTACGTGAAATACGGTGATGCGGAAAAAATCGCGCAAACTCTGCAAGGCGTGACGAAAGATGCAACTCCGAAACCGTCCACAGGCGGAAGCCTGCTGTCTCCGATCGGTGCCGGCGGCCAGATGCAGCCGCAGCAGGAGATCTTCGGCGGAGATGTGAAAATCACAGCGGATAAGAACACGAACAGTCTTGTGATCATGGCCAGCAAACAAGACTATGAAGTGGTTAAGAATATTCTTTCTAAAATCGACATTCAGCGCGACCAGGTGTTTGTTGAGGCGATCATCATGGAGATGTCCGCTTCCGACGGTAATAACTGGAACGTGGGCTTCTACCAGTACGGCGAAGGCGGTATCGGCAAAACAGGTTTCAACGGTGGCGTGAATATCACGGACTTCCTGAGCCCTACTTCGGGAACGGGAGCTGTGATCGGATTTAGCCAAGGTAAAACTGTGACCGTGACAGATCCTGCGAGCGGTAAAACGTTGCAGATCCCAAGCCTGATCGGTCTTATCAATTTCTTGAAGTCCGTGAAGAAAGCCAACATCCTCTCCACTCCGCAATTGTTAACTTTGGACAACCAAGAGGGCGAAATCGAAGTGGGTGATAAAATCGCGACATCCGTGAGCACCAGCACGGGCACCAACGGAATCACAACCAGTTCCACGCAGTTTGAAGACGCAACGATTAAGCTGACCATCAAACCGTTTATCAGCCCGTCCTCCAACTCCATCCGTATGGAGATCAAGCAGCAGGTGGCGCAGCCTTCGACGGCTTTGCCTCCGAAAGCTTTGGCGGAAACAACTCAGCAGATCGCAAAACGTACGATCAAAACCAGCATCAACGTGGGTAACGGTGACACCGCGATCCTCGGTGGTTTGATCAAAGAACAAGACGTCGAAACTGTGAACAAAGTTCCGCTTCTGGGCGACATCCCGATTTTGGGCTGGCTGTTCAAGTCTCGCTCGACAACCAAAGATAAAGTGAATCTGACTGTGTTCTTAACTCCGAAAATCATTCGCAGTACGGCGGATTCCAATGCGATCCTTTCCAAAAAGCTCGATGAACGTCTGGAATTTATAAAAAGTCAGGGCGGCGTCGATCCTTATGGTAAACAGATGGATGCAATCTATCAGAAGGCTCAAAGTCCGGCTCCGGCAGAGCCTGCTGCTCCTATTATTGAAGAGGAATAAAAATGGCGTCCGTGGATGTTCAAACGATTTTGTCTAAAGCAACCAGCCTGACACAGGACCAGATCCGTTCTGTGCTGGCCAACCCTTCGGTGGTGCGACCCATCACCGTGGGCGAAGCTTTAGCGGCGAAAGAATTTTCCACGGCGGATGAAGTGGTTGCCGATCTCTGCAAAGAACTGGGGCTGGATTTTATCCGTGACATCCCGGTGAGCGATATCGCCGTCGACTTGATCCGTGACATTCCGATCAACTACGCAAAACAACACAATGTCCTCCCCTATAAAGAGGAAGCGGACACCTTGATCGCTTTGACCAGCAATCCGGTGAACCTTAAAGCCCTTGATGATTTGAAAGTGCTTTTTGGAAAAAGAGTCCGCCCGCTGATCACGACAACCAGCCGTGTGCAGGATGCGATCAATAAAGTGTATGAAAAGAGCACGGCGAATCTTTCCGGTCTCGATGAGATCGAAGACGAAGATTATGATTTGGATGATCCGATCGTGGATTTGCTCGAAGCCGGCGAAGACGATGCGCCGGTCATCAAGATGGTGAACAGCCTTCTTTTCCGTGCCGTCAAAGAAAAAGCTTCCGATATTCACATTGAGCCCTACGAAAAAGACATGGTCGTGCGTTTCCGCATGGACGGTATCTTGTTTGACGTCTTTAAGCCGCCCAAAAAACTGCAAAATGCGATCACGTCGCGTATCAAAGTTATGGCCAATCTCAACATCGCTGAAAAACGTCTGCCGCAAGACGGACGTATCCCTTTGAAGGTCGGCGGTAAAGATATCGATATCCGTCTTTCCACGGTGCCCACCGCCCATGGTGAACGTCTCGTGATGCGTATTCAAGACCGTTCGAGCATCGTTTTAGAATTGCCGCAATTGGGTTTTTCAACGGAAAACCTTGATAGACTCGATGATCTTTTGGCGCGCAGTTATGGAATTATTCTGGTCACCGGTCCTACGGGTTCCGGTAAGTCCACCACTTTGTACGGAGCATTGTCGAAACTGAATAAACCCGACGTGAATATCCTCACCGTCGAAGATCCGGTGGAGCAACGTATCCACGGAATCGGTCAGGTGCAGGTGAACTCCAAGATCGGACTCACCTTCGCGGCGGGACTGCGCTCTTTCTTGCGTCAAGACCCTGACATCATCATGGTGGGTGAGATTCGTGACTTGGAAACGGCGGAACTGGCGATTCAAGCGTCTCTGACGGGTCACTTGGTTCTTTCAACTCTTCACACCAATGACTCCGCCGGCGCATTTCCCCGTTTGATTGACTTCGGTGTCGAGCCCTTCTTGATCGCGACGTCCATTCAAGGTGTTGTGGCGCAACGTCTGGTGCGTGTTTTGTGCCCGCACTGCAAAGCGCCTTATGAACCATCTGATTTTGAATTGCAGCTTTTAGGTGTTACTAAAGCGGAAGCTAAGAATTCACACATCTGCCGCGCGATGGGCTGCAACCATTGTGGACAGAAGGGTTATTCCGGCCGAACAACGATCAGCGAGCTTTTGGTTGTTACCGATGATGTGCGCTCTCTGATCATGCAACGAAAAGACGGTAACTCGATTAAAAAACAAGCCATCATCAACGGCATGAAAACCTTCCGTGATCATGGCGTGCAGAAAGTCCTTGCCGGCATCACGACGCTGGAAGAACTGACTTCGAATACACAGTTGGATATTTAGAGGCCTCCGGGCCGCAGTGCTGGAGCGCCGTAAGACGCGACAGCTGGAGCAACTAAGGAATTTTGAACTATGCCTATTTTTGAGTACAAAGGCCTGACCCGTGACGGGAAAAACGTAAAAGGAGTTGTCGACTCTGAAAACTTGCGTGCGGCCCGCGCTAAACTCAAGAAAGACAATATCTACGTTGTCGATATTCGCGATAAGAAAAAAGTTGACCCGAAAAAGAAACAGGGTCCCCGCTCGACAAAAAAAATCGGCATTAAAGAACTTTCTTTGATGACACGTCAGTTGGCGACCTTGATCAAAGCCAACATCCCCCTGGTCGACGCTTTGACGGCGGTCTCTGAACAGGTGGAAAACCCCGTTCTGTCGGAAGCAATTGCCGACTGTAAGAATATGGTCAATGAAGGTTCGCCCCTGCACAAAGCCTTGGCGAAGTATCCCAATATCTTTACAAATATTTATATCTCGATGGTGGAAGCCGGTGAAATGTCCGGCAGCTTGGATGTGATCTTGATGCGTCTGGCGGAATTCACCGAAGCGCAAGCGGATCTGCGCGCCAAAGTGAGCAGCGCCATGACTTATCCCGTGATCATGCTGGTTGTGACCTTGGGCCTTTTAAGCTTCCTCTTTATTTTCCTGATTCCGAAAATGGTGACGGTCTTTGAATCCGCACCCAATTTGCAACTCCCCTGGTACACGGAAGCTTTGATCAGTGCCAGCCAGTTCATGGTGAATTACTGGTATTTGATCTTCGGAAGTATTTTGATTGTGTTCTTGCTGTTCCGTAACTGGAAAAATACTCCGGCGGGACGCAACCAATGGGATGCGATCTCTTTGCGACTGCCTTTGGTAGGCCCGACGGTGCGCATGGTGGCGGTGTCGCGCTTCACTCGCACTCTGGCGACATTGCTGAACGGCGGTGTGCCGATGCTGGCGGCCTTGGATATCGTGCGCAACGTTGTGAACAATCACGTTTTGGCGCTAGCGATTGATGAAGCGCGCAGCAATATCTCGGAAGGTGAATCCATCGCGGGTCCTTTGAAAAAATCCGGCCAGTTCCCGCCGATTGTCATTCACATGGTGAACATTGGTGAGAAAACCGGTGAACTTGAAAACATGCTATCGCAGGTTTCTGACGCTTATGATTTCCAAGTGAAAACCAAATTGGAAAGCTTAACCAGTCTCATGGGTCCCGTGGTCATCGTGCTTATGGGTTTTGCCATCGGTATGATCGTCGTCGCCGTGATGGTGCCCATGTTTGAAATGGCGAACATCGCAGGATAAGTCTTTTTCGAGCAGTTCCGCTTTGGAACTACTTAAAGTAATCGTTCAAATATCAGCGCTAACCAGCCCAAGGTCGGCGCTGATTTCTCGAGAGAAAATAAACAATCCTGCCCTGAGATAAAACGCTTCCTTCGCTTTACCTCAGTACAGTCCTCTGCTATTCTCAATTTCTGTTAACAAGGAGTAAGTATGTCTCTTCTTAAAAACCGCAAGGGTATGACTCTGATCGAGATCATGATCGTCCTTGCGATCATCGGTAGTATTGCAGCTCTTCTTCTTCCTAACCTCACTGGTCAGTTGGATAAATCAAAAATCAAAGAGACTCGCATTAAGATGACTCAAATCGTGAATGCGCTTTCTATGTACTACACAGATTGCGGCAAATATCCACAGTCCCTGGAAGGCTTGGCAAAACCAGATCCCAATTGCTCCAACTGGGGCCCTGAGCCTTATTACACCAAAGGCTTCAAAGACGCTTTTGAACATGACTTTGTCTATGAACTCGAAGGCAGTGAGTACACTTTGAAATCTTTGGGTAAAGACGGCCGTGAAGGCGGCTCTGGAGCTGCGAAAGATATTTCTCTTGAAGATCTCGACAGCAAATAGGACTTTCATGTCTCAAAAGGGCTTCACTCTTATTGAGATCATGATTGTTCTGGCGATCCTGGCGGCGGTGCTCGTAGTGGGCGCTCCCCGCCTGGTCAAAAAAGAAAACAACATCAAGTCCGTTGCCCATAAGTTTATTGTTCTCAGCAAAGAAATCCGCAACAAAGCTCGCCTCTCCAATTCGACCTATCGCCTTGTTATCAATATTGATCCTCAGGATGAAAAATACTGGGTGGAAAAAGCCAACGGCCCGCAGCCGGTGGATCCTGAAGCTATGGAAAAAGAGCGCGAGAAATCCGAAAAAGACGAAGAAGCTCCTCCGCCGCTTTTCCAGATCGATAAATCCGTTTTTAAAAAGGAACAATCCCTTCCGAGCGGACTTCACTTTGCTTCCGTGGAAACGGTGAACACCAAAGCGCCGATCACTTCCGGTGTGGCATATATTTATTTTTTCCCGGAAGGTTTTGTGGAAGCCTCCGCTTTGCAAATCACGAACGGAAATAATTTAACTTGGACCCTTGTTTTTAACCCTTTAACGGGCCAAGCTGATATTATTGAGAAAGCTTCTTCGTTAAAGGACATCCAAAGGTGAGAAAAAACGGATTCACATTGATAGAGACCGTGATAGCCATGGTCATCCTGTCTTCGGGACTCCTGCTCTTGGCGAACTCCTGGAGCGGCAGCTTTATGCGTGTCCGCAAAACCCAGCTTTCCACCGAAGTGTCCGCTCTGCTTGAACGAAAAATGGTGGAAGTGGAAATGGAGTACGCCGGTAAACCTCTCGACTCCATTCCCGAAGAAAAAGAAGATGACTTCGGCTCTGAATACCCGCAGTACTCCTGGAAAATGGAATCTAAAGAGTTTCAAGTGCCGGATTTTTCCGCCACTCTCACCGCGCAGTCTGGCGGTGCGGATGAGTTGACCTTGACCGTGATGAAAACCCTGGCGGATCACCTGAGCAAATCAATCAAAGAAGTGAAAGTTTCCGTGATCTATAAAGGCGGCAAAAAGCCGCTGGTTTTCTCGGCCACGCAATACTTTGTCGATTACGATAAAGATCTGCCGATGCCGGGAATGCCTGGCGTTGGAGGCGGTTGATGAAACGCTCCCAAAGCGGCTTTACGATGATTGAACTCATGATCACGATTGCGATTCTCGCAACGCTGACGGTATTGACAGCGCAATCCATTTCTCAAGCGGTGAAAGCGAAGATAAAACTTCAGGATCAAATGGATGACGTTTCACGTATGCGCGACGCCGTTCGTTTGATTGAGCGGGATATCAATCTTGCTTATCACTATCGTGATCTGGAAAAAGAGATGGAAGATATTCTGAAGAAAAAAAACAATCCACAGACACCTCCGAATACTCCTCCAACACCCGTGCCTCTTCAAGACCCGGCGGCACGCCGTGAAGTCCCGCGCCGTGATCCTGAGACGCATTTTGTAGGCAATGCCGAAAGTTTAAGTTTTGTCACTATGAACAATGCCCGCACCGTGCGCAACACGGCTCAAGCGGATTTCATTGAAGTCGGTTATGCGTTGAAAGACTGCAAGAGCCTGCGCGAAGACGGTGGTTCCTCAAAATGTTTATGGCGCCGCAGTTCTCCGTATGTGGATTTAGACGTCACCAAAGGCGGCGATGAAGTCGTTCTTTTGGAAAACGTTTCTGAGTTCAAACTGCGTTACATGGGCAAAGGCAAACAAGACTGGGTCAGCGACTGGCGCACCGATGCCGGCGGCGATGCCGCAACCAAAGGAAAGTTCCCGCAAGCCGTGGAAGTTTCTTTGACCGTGCAGAAAAAAGTGAAAGATCGAAATAAAAAATACTCTATGCAAGTGATCGTTCCGATTCACTTCCCTAACAATCCTGAGGAGGGTGCAAATGCGACTCAAAGCTCTTGGCCGCAAACTCAGCCGCCCACTCAGTAATCAACGTGGCATCGCCATGATGATCGCGGTTGCGGCCATCATGTTGATCATGTATTTCGCGATGGAGCTTTCTTATGACTCCAACGTCGAGTACATCGTCAATTCTCAAGGTTACAACCGCGTGAAAGCATACTATGCCGCCAAAGCCGGCATGCAGCTGAGTCTTTTGCGTATTAAAATTTACCAACAAGCCCAAGACAAATTCGGCGCGCAACTGGGTAACAGCGCTTTGCTGGATCAAATCTGGAAATTCCCGTTCGCCTGGCCGCTGCCGATTCCTGATGAACTCAATGCCATGGATAAGGACAACTTTAAGAAAATCTTTAAAGAGTCCTCGATGGATGCCAGTTACTTTGTCACGATTGAAGACGAAGGTTCTAAAATCGACCTCAATGATTTGAACTCTCCGTCTAAAACGCTGCAGGAAGTGACTCGCCGTCAGCTTTTGAATATTTTCGAGCAAAAGAAACTCGAAGACGAAAACTTCAACCGCAATTACAGCAATGTGCGTTTTGAAGAACTGATCAATAATATTGCCGACTGGATGAGCGCCAAATCCCAATCTTTGAATGGCGGCGATAAGCGCGCAAAGTACGGCGAACTGAACCAGCTCTCACAAACCGATTACTACCCGCCCAACCGGGGCTTCCGCACATTGGCCGAACTGCACATGGTTCCGGGCATGAATGACGATTTCTATAATTTGCTTGAGCCACGCATCACCATTTACGGAATGAAGGGCATCAACCCGAATCTTGCAAGCAAAGAGGTTCTGAAGTCTTTAGATCCCGGTATCACTGACGAAATCGTCAACGACATTATCAAACGCCGCGAAACCGAAGCCGAAGGCGGCCCCTTTAAATGCGATCAAGGCGGAGGCAGCAGCGACTTCTGGAACTTCGTGCAATCCCGCAACGCGCGCTTAACCGGTGACCCGCAAAACATCCCGCTCACCTGCGACACCATCATGAACTTTAAAATCCGCAGCACCGGCCAATTCGCCAACGCCACAAGAGAAATCACCGCCATCGTGATGGACCTCAACCGCGCCGTCACAAAAGTGAAGAGCTATCTAGATCAAGAAAAGAAAGCCAACGGCGGTGACGGCAATGGCGATGGCAGCGGCAATCCTGATGGCAAAAAAGCCGGCCAACAAAACCAGCAACAACAAAAAGACAAAATCCCCAAAGGCCCCCCAAGAGTCGTCTTCTGGAGCGAGCGCTAGCTCGCCCTAAGTCCTAAAGCGCAGCCTCGGCGCCGACTGAGCCTGCATGGTGTGGCGGTATTTAGAACTATACACCAAGCCAATCCTCGCATAGACTAAGACCAAGAGCGTGTTCATGGAGGAACAAGCGTGAAGTCACTAGGCATAGACATAGGTTCTAGCAGCATCAAAATCGTGGAGGTGCAGTCCACTTCCAAAGGCTTTCAGGTCTCTCAATTTTTCGAGCATCCCCTGAACGTCATGCCCGGTGCTGACCAGGAACTGGAAATCATTGAGTTCTTGCGCGACTTCACCAGTCACTACGATCCCTCGCAAACCCGCTTCATCCTAGGCTTACGCCAGGATCGCGTCGCCATCCGTAACAAGTTTTTCCCGTTCAATGACCGCATTAAAATCTCCAAGAGCTTGGCTTTTGAATTGGAAGAAGACATTCCATTTTCTTCTGACAACGCGGTTTTTGACGCCAAAATCGTACGTTCGATTGGCGGTGGCGCGGAAGTTCTGGCTTGCGCGGCTCCGAAGATCCATGTGCAAAACTGCCTGCAACGCGCGCAAGACGCCGGCATTGATCCGTTCCTGATTTCCGCGGAAGGAACCGCGTTTGCGAACATTCTTGAAAAATGGAATGAAGCTCCACCGGCTCTGATGGCTCCGGCATTGTCATTAGAAGAAGAAAACCGTCCCGTTCGCCATGTTCAGCTCGTTATCAATATGGGCCACATGCGCACCTTGGTGACGGCCTTCGAAGGCAACTCTCTGGTGGCTGTGCGCTCCATTCTGTGGGGCGGAAAAAATATCGCCGAAGCCATTGCCCAAAAATACGAAATCCCATTCTTGGAAGCGATGAAAGAGCTGCAAACCAAAGCCTTCATCCTGACCAACAAACAAGGCGCGACTTTCGATCAAGTCACTTTCTCTGATACCATTGCCAAGAGCGTGCGTGAACTTGCGCGCGATCTGCAATTGTCCATTCTTGAACTCAAGAGTGAATTCAATGCGCACATCAACAGCATCGGTCTGACCGGTGGCGTTTCTCAGATTCAAAACATCGGTCCGTTCCTGACGCAGATTCTTGAAGTGCCGGTCAATCGCATGTCGAGCCTGGATCTGATTCCGAATGTTCTTTTTGAGCGTTCCGTTTCCAACGGTGCTAAAGCCGGAGTGGCTTTGGGCCTGGCGATTGAAGGATTTAAAAAACCCCGCAATCCTCCAGTGAATTTCATGCGCGGCGAGTTCGCCAAAGAAAATCACCAGATGAAAGTGTTCTGGGAGAAATGGGCGCACACGACGAAAATTCTTGCCGCGGCCGTGGTGGTGCTTTTCGTTTACACTTCTTTGCGTGAAACATTCTCAATGAGTCTTTCTGATCGCACTCAGGAAGTTTTGAAATCCCAGGCCAAAGCGGTCGCCGGTCTTAAGGGCCGCAGCGCTACGGAAAGCGGTATTCGCAAATACATTCGCGAAAATAAAAAACGCGCGGCGGATTTAAAAACTCTGGCGAGTGTGGCGAATATGAACTCGGCCCTGGATATCGTTAAAAAAATCAATGATGCCGCTCCTCCGAAGTCCGCTTTGACTTTGGATGTGGTGCAGCTGCAAGTGCAAGACAATCAGGTTTCCATGCAAGGGTATGTGAACTCGGCGCAGGAAATGACTTTGTTGCAACAGGCTTTGTCCAATATCACGAGCGACGGCCAGGTGCGCGCACAGAAAACGACGCTCAGCCCTCTTCCCGGTCGCACGGCTTTTTCTTTCAACTTTAACGTCGACCGCGGCATCCAAAAGGTGACACGATGAATTTAGATGATTTGAAAGACCGATTGATCACGGACGCACAGGTCACTTGGGAGCGCGTGCAGGAAAGTGCTGCCTACAATCAATTGCGTGACCGTTACGAGAACATGAGCCCGCCGATGCAAAAACTCACCGTCACAGGTGTGGTGGCTTTGCTGGCGTTTTTAGTTTTATCTGTCCCTTACCGTTACTACTCTCAATCGCAAACCAATGTGGAAGATTTTGAAAGCCAGCGCATGACCATTCGTGAGCTGCTCAAAGTCAGCCGCGAGTCTTCGGATGTGCCGCAGATTCCGCAAGCTCCTTCCATGGATATTTTACGCGCGAATATCGAGAACCAAATCAAAGCGGCGAATCTTTTGCCCGAGCAAGTCAAAGGCACCGAAGTTTTGGATAACAACTCCAAAATGGTACCGCAAAATTTGACGGAAGGTGTATTGCAAGTGAGCCTTGCGAAACTCAACATCCGTCAGATCGTTGATCTGGGTTATCAGTTTCAAAGCATCAATCCCAGCGTGAAACTCAAAGATCTCGTGCTGACCGCAAATCGCGAAGACACTCGTTATTTCGACGTGGTTTACAAGCTTGTCGCTTTGGCGGTGCCGGCACCTCCGGCTCCGGCGGAAGAACCCGCGCGCGGCACGAGCATCCGTGACCGTCTGAAAAACCGCAATAACAATGGAGAAGAGTAAGCATGGAGGGTCTGCGCCAGCTCCTCAAACTCATCCGTGAAAGCAAGGGCAAGATCTTTGTGATGGTCTGCTCGGCACTGGTGTTTTTGTTCTTTCTTTTCCCGTTTGATGATTTGAGTGATTTGATTTCTTCGCAAGTCTCTCGCCTTTCCAACAACAGCGTTTATCTGCAGTTTGAACGACTGAAGATGAGTCTGTTCCCGCAACCGGGCGTAAAAATGGATGCCGTGTATATTGAGTCAGCGCGCACTCCCGCGATTTCCGCACAAGAATTGGTGATCACTCCGTCTGTCTCCGGACTTATTCAGCAAAAACCTTACGGTCATGTTTCCGCGAAGGGTTTGTTGAAAGGCGATGTCGATGTTCAAGTGAGCAAAGGCGCGCGCACGGAAAACGGCGTGGAAAGACATCGCATTGAAGTGAAAGCGGCCAAGGTGTCCCTGCAGGATTTGCGTGAACTTGCCAATCTGCCGGTTCTTTTAAAAGGTCAGCTCAATCTGGAAACGACAGCTTTAGCGGATTTGACGTTCCAAGAGCAACCCGATGTCGAAGTCGATATGACCATCAATAAATTCGAACTTCCTCCATCCAATATCAACACGCAGATGGGTCCTCTCCCCTTGCCGGATTTAAAATTGAGCTCTGTCGAACTTAAAGGCCGTTTGGCGGCGGGACGTTTTGTGATTGAGACCGGCACCATCGGCAAACCCGGTGATGAACTCTATGGAACCATCAAAGGCAATATCGGTTTGAACATCATCAATCGCGGCGGATTTTTCTCGCAGCAGATTGGTGCTTATAATTTTGAAATCGATTTGAAAGCCCGCCGCAGCTTCCAGGATCGCGCGGCTTTGTTCCTCGGTTTTATTGATAAATACAAAACGCCGACCAGTGAAGGCGCTCAGTACAAATTCAAGATTTCCGCGACCAATCCGATGATGCCGCCGAGCTTTAACTCTGCGCGTTAGTCCGATTTTAGCCCTCTGCTTAGAACCCCTTCTATTTTAAACTGAGAAGGGGATTGCCTAAATATTGCTCAACCTTCCTCGCAAATAAAACGAAGGCTGAAGTCCTTATTGACTTCACTGTCAAACAGAACAAAAACGAAATGGTTCATTTGGAGGGATTATGTCAGGTGTAAATAAAGTCATTCTTGTAGGTCGTTTGGGTGCAGACCCTGAAGTTAAAGCTATCGGCAGCGGCAGCACCGTAGCGCGTTTGAATATTGCGACCAGTGAGTCTTGGGTGAAAGATGGCCAAAGACAAGAACGCACAGAGTGGCACCGCGTGACTGTATGGGGAAAGCTCGCGGAGATCTGCGGTAAACATTTGGCAAAAGGCCGCCAAGTGTACGTTGAAGGCAAATTGCAAACTCGTCAGTGGGAAGACCAACAAGGCCAAAAACGCTACACCACTGAGATCGTAGCAAGCACAGTTCAATTCCTGGGCTCTGCAGGCGCAGAAGGTGGCGCAGGCCGTTCTTCCGCAGGTGGCGGCAACGACGATTTCAATTTCCAAGATTTCGGACCGGAGCCAAGCTTCAACTCCAACGACGAAATTCCGTTCTAATAACAACGGTTTTACGAAGAGAATTTCAAGTCAAAAGCCCCGAAATACACTCGGGGCTTTTTATTTGGTCCAGCTTCACCTACAATTAAGAAGCTATGCGTTTCCGGACCATGATTCTTTCAGCATTCACAGTTCTACTTCTTGGCGGTTGTACGGTTTACCGTTCCGACGGCCGCAAGCAGTTTGAATCGCAAGCACCTGAAAAAGTCGGCGCCAGCACCACCGCCTTTCAGCTTAAAAGCTGCAAAAAAGAAGGCCGGCTCGAAACCTGGTTCAATGAAGAATTCCCATCCCATAATTATGAACTCGTGATCGCGGAAAACGATCTGGAAATCTGGCGCACTCATCATAACGGCCTTGTCGAGGTCAAAGCCATCCAGAAAACAGAAACCGCAACTCACTCCTGCATTTATGAATTCGCCAACGATATTGTTTGGAATCTCTATAAGGATCAATTCATCCGCGAGCTTGAAAACAACTTGATGACACTCGAATAGGAAGACTTCGTGACTGTAAAAATCCTTTTAGCCCTCAGCCTGCTTTTTTCCGGCGTTCTGGCTCAGGCTTCGACCGTGTCCGCTGTCAAAGGACAAAAAGTTTTAATTCTTCTCGAAGGTGGCGCGGTCGAGCCCGGCGATGAATTTTTTGTGCTTAATCCCGCCAATAAAAAACGCACCGGCATCATTCGCATCAAACAAGTTAAAAGCGGTAAAGCCCTCGCCGACCTGGTGAAAGGCCGCGCGATGGCGGGCTACACTCTGCAAGCCAAAGCGCCTTCCGCCATGAGCGCCGATGTGAATCCCGCAACCGAAGAAGCCGAAGCTCCCGTGCAACGCTCTGATACCAGTTACCTGCGTGTGATTAAAGATTCTTACGGTGTTATCGGTAGCTACCTGATGAACTCCATGGACGCCGATGTTTCTTACAAAGATGGCTTCGGTATCAGCCATAAAGCTTCTGTAAGCATGTCCGGTTCCGGCTTTGGTGCCGGCGGCTTTTATGATTATGCTTTTAGTTCTGATTTCATCGGCCATGCGGTGGCAACTATCGAGCAATTCAATGTCAGCGGCAGTGCGGCTGAAGCGGCCTGCGGTGGCAGCACCAGCTGCGATGCGAAGATTAATTATCTGTCCATGTATGGACTGATCAAATGGTACGCCTTAAAGGGCAAATACCGCGCATGGGCCGGCGGCGGCCTTGGTTACATGCTCGCACTTTCTAAATCCAGTTCGGCTTTGAATGAATCCCAGATTTCGACAAATCAAGTTTTCACTTTTGCTTTGGGAAGCGATATTCAACTGAGCCGCAAGAATTATATTCCGGTGAGTCTTGAATATAATATGTTCCCCGCTTCATCGACGGTGAAAGCCAGCTCCATTATTCTGCGAGCGGGCTGGGCTTGGAATCTTTAGAGACCGTTTCCTCGTCAGGAACCCAAATTACGAAACGGGTTTTGGCGGAGTTGTTATCCAAATAAAATTTACCGTTGTGAGCCTGGATGATTCCCTGAGAAATACTAAGGCCGAGGCCCACGCCCTTGCCGACTTCTTTGGTGGTGAAAAACGGTTCCATGATTTTTTCACGCAGATGAAAAGGAATACCAGGTCCCGTGTCGGAAACAGCGATTTCAACACCTTGATCCCGCGCACGGCCTTCGATAGTCACTTTTTTCAGGCGACTGGAGGAAACAGCATCGAGTGCATTATTGAGCAGATTCAACAACACTTGCGCGATTTGATACGGACGGCAGGAAATAAATAACTGCGGCTGTAAGAAGGTTTCCAAATGCACGCCTTCGGTGCGGAATTTTTCGTGACAGAAGGCCAAGGTGTCTTCAACCAGAGCTTCGACCTTTACTCTTTCATTGGCGCCAAGATCCTGCTCGCGCGCATAACTGCGCAAACCGCGGATGATTTTCGCAATACGGTGGATCACGGATTCAATGGCTTCAATTTTTTTCGCCACTTCCGCATCCTGCACACCTTTTTGCGAAAGCATCCGGCGCAAGACACCCACGTGACCATTGATGATCGCCAAAGGATTGTTGATCTCGTGCGCGATCCCCGCCGCCATCTCCCCAAGCGAGGCCAGACGAGACGAAGCCAAAATCTTTGTTTCTTGTTCTTTTAAAAGACGTTCTTTGGATTTAAGTTCCGTCACGTCTTCAAGAATAGCGAGGTAACCGGTGATTTTTTCCTGACTGTCGCGAATCGCGCTCACGGACAGAATCGCGGTATAGCGTTTGCCTGATTTGGAAATCAGTGTCCATTCGGAAGCTTTGTTATAGCCCAGCTCAAAAAAGCAATCCATGTAGTCCCGTCCCAGAGTGATCGGGCGCTGGAGGATTTTTTCCATTTCTTCGCGCACATCCTGCGTTTCGCTGGCATCGCAGAAAAGAGTGGGATTGGTTTTACCGGCCACCTCTGCGCTGGAATATTCTAAAAGTCGTTCCGCAGCGGCGTTCATTTCACGGATGATGGTGTTTTCATCCATGGAAATAATCAAAAGCGGAACGCTGTTCATTCCCGCTTGTTTCCACTCGTAAGCTTCATGCGCCGCTCGTTCTGAATCCCGTGTGCGTGTGTAAAAGTGCAAGGTCACACCCAAAAGCAAAGACACGCTCACTCCGAAAACCAAAACCACGCCGGGAAGTGCTGAGGTGTTGGCGCGAATGATCGCCGGTGTGGGCGTCATAATGATGTCCCAGTTCACACCCAATGTGCGATATGGAGTCACCACTTTCCAGTCGCGAGCAAAGGATGGGTCCGGTTTGGCGGTGGAATAAATTTCGCGGCCGTCCTCAAGAATCGTCAGATTGTAACCTTCGGCATGGGCCACACGAGAAAAAAACGGTTCCACTTTGAGTGCCGCAGAAAGAGCGCCGCGGAAACGCCCGTCTTTGATGATAGGCACAAGCAAAACAAACCCTTTGCCGCCCGTTCTCAATTCAAAAACGCGGGAAAGAAACGCTTGGTTTTCCGCCACCGCTTTATTGAGACGCTCGCGCACTTCGCGATCGTGAATGGCCACGTTCATATTCACAACACGCTCACCGCCATTGGACATCGGATACACCCAACGCGCGATATTGTCTTCATCGGACCAAACCAAACGAGTCAAACCTTCAAAATCTTCGTAATAACTTTTGGCATCAACGATCCAGGTGTCTTCCGCTTTGTAAGAGCCGGAAGCAAAACGCCTTGCCATGTGCTCCAGCGCTTTTTCCAGAGGCAAAAAGATGTTGTCGAGATTGGAAGTCAGACTGTCACTGCGAATTTGCACGATACTTTTATTGCGCTCCTGATCGCGCAATACCAGGGCATGCCAAATGGCCATAGAGGTAAGAACGCCGACGATGACCACCATAAAGGGAATAAAAGCACTGCGCCGCACGGACTCTTTACGGATCTCCATGCGGATTTGCCACAAGCATCCCAGGGACAAAAGCAGAACACACGTCGAGGTGTGCAAGGCCATGCGTGAAAAACTGCCCCAGCCGTATTCGGGGTTGAAACCCACCATATAACTGAAAAGAGCAATCAGCCCTGTGCCGACAACAAGAGAAGCCCCGGTTACGGCCGCCATCATGTAAGAAAAGCTGGGACGGCGCAAATAGATCAGCAAACCCAAAATTAAAAAACTCAATGCCGTACTGAGCGACATTTTTCCCAGGATGCGAACGTTGTTGCCATAGACCGGATCGACAAAGATATTATCGATCCCGAGCTCAACGCCGAGGAGAAACTGCAGCAGGGTCGCGCCCGCTAAAATGATAACCAATAAGGCGCACACGCGGGAAATAATTGCGCTTCGTCCCTCGGAAAACAGAAATCCTAGAGAGAGAATAAAAAGGCAGGCCGCGGTGTTAAACACCATCGGCGCCATTTCGGAATTGATTTGAATCAGTGTCGGGTCCCGCAAAATCCAGCCCAAGATTCCCAAAGTGGAAATCAAGAGCGAGATCAGCGCGAAAACAAAGTGGATTTTATGAAAAAAAATTCTAGTGGATGACACGGGTCACACCGATGATGCCTTTGATCTTTTGAATCTCATAGATGGCTTGATTCAACTGGCTGGCGTCGCGGACACTCACTTCGAAATTGCAGATCGCTTTTTTATCTTTAGTCGTGCGGATCTGCGCGGACTGGATGTTAATCCCCTGCTGTGCAAAAGCTTCAGACATCAGCTTCAACAACCCGGGAACGTCTTGAGAGATGATTTTCAAACGCACCACACGCTCTTGGCCTTCGGAGGCGGTTTTTACGTTCCAATTCACATCGACTTTGCGAAGCTGATCGAACTCGAAAGCTTTGCGGCAGTCACTGCGATGGATGGTGATACCACGGCCGCGGCTGATAAAGCCGACAATAGGGTCGCCCGGAATCGGATGACAGCATTTAGCGTAGTGCACGAGCACATCGTCCATACCATCCACGCTGATCAAAGAATTGGTCTTGCGTGTTTTTTGGGTTGCGGCCCGCATGACTCTTTCCATGAAGGAAGAGTCATCGTTTTTCGCCGCTTCTTTGGCGATATTTTCTGGTGTCAGCCTCTCCACCAAAATGCGCGTTTCAAGTTTTCCGTAACCGACGTTGACGTACAATTCGTCCAAATCAGCAAGACCATGGTCTTTCAAATAAGTTTCAAAGGCCGGGCCCTTGAGATACTTATTGGCAGCCATGCCGAACTTGCGGAATTCTTTTTCCACCAATTCTTTCCCGAGGAGGATGGCGCGGCGGCGCTGTTCTTCTTTGACGAAGGCGCGGATTTTGGATTTCGCTTTATTCGTGACAACAAACTTCAGCCAGTCTTTGGAAGGCACTTGCGTTTTTGAAGTAATGACTTCCACCGTGTCGCCGTTTTGCAATTGATAGCGCAAAGGCACCATCTTGCCGTTCACGCGCGCACCCACGATTTGATTGCCGAGCTCAGTGTGCACGGCATAGGCGAAGTCCACGGGAGTGGCTCCTTCGGGGAACTCACGCACGTCTCCCGTCGGAGTGAAGACGTAGATTTCCGTTTCAAACAAATCCGTTTTAACCGTATCCAAAAACTCATCAGGGCTGCGCACTTGCTGGTGCCAGGTGACGAGATCGCGCAACCAGTTGGCTTGCTGAAAATCAGTGTCATCCATTTTGCCGCGCTCTTTGTACTTCCAGTGCGCGGCGATCCCGCGCTCGGCGATAAGATGCATTTCCTGAGTGCGGATTTGAATTTCAATGCGCTCCCCGCCGGGACCAATCACGGTCGTATGCAGGGATTGATAATTATTGGCCTTTGGCATCGCGATGAAGTCTTTAAAACGGCCCGGAATCGGTTTCCACAAAGAGTGCACCAGTCCTAAAACGGCGTAACATTCCGCCACGCTATCCACGATCACGCGGAACGCGAGAATGTCGTACACTTGATCGTAATCGATACTGCGCGATTGCATCTTGCGGTAGATCGACCACAAGTGCTTGGAGCGTCCATAGACTTCAAACTTGAAACCGGCTTTTTGCAGCTCTTTAGAGAGCATGCTCTTCACATCGTCGATGTAACGGTTCTGCTCGGACTCCGTTTTTTTGATCGTTTGCACGAGTTCGTAATACATGTCCGGGCGGTAGTAACGGAAGCACAGGTCTTCAAGTTCAATCTTGAGAGAGCTGATACCCATGCGACCGGCAAGCGGACAATAAATTTCCAACGTCTCCAGAGCAATGCGCTCTTGCTTTTCAAAGGGCATGAAATTGAGCGTGCGCATGTTGTGCAAGCGGTCGGCGAGTTTCACCAAAACCACGCGCACGTCTTTTCCCATAGCCACGATCATTTTGCGAATATTCTCACCTTGTTTTTCGTGGCTGTTTTTAAACTTCATCTGCCCGATTTTTGTAACCCCATCGACAAGATGAGCGATGACGTCACCAAACTCACGGCGAATATCTTCGAGAGTGGCGGACGTGTCTTCGACCGTGTCGTGCAAAAGACCTGTGGCAATGGTGTCGAGATCGAGGTGAAGATCCGCAAGAATGGCTGCGACTGAGAGCGGATGAGAGATGTAGGGCTCACCGCTGCGGCGGAGTTGTCCTTCGTGGGCCTTTTCAGAAAAAGAGTAAGCCTTTTCAATGACCTTGAGATCCGCGTTCGGGTAGTAGTTACGAATGCGACTCAGAAGATCATCAAGAGTTTTTACCGGCTTCTGGCTGACGCCACTTTCTTTCAGGACTTCCAACATATTCCTTAAGTCTACCGAGGAGAAAGACGACTTCCAACTAAGATTTCAATAACGTCTTAAATTTATTAGTTATTTCAGACAGTTAGACCAAAGGCCAAGTCCTTTTTAAGGGAGCCTTTCCAAAGACGGCGAACGCACTGGAAATAGCGATGGCTGGAAATAAAAAGGAGGCTTTTAAGCCTCCTTTTTAAACCTTCATTCTTATTAAGAACGAGATGATTACTTATTCAAATCCTTTTCGATCTGTTGGATCGCTTCGGAGTTTTGCATAGCTTCCGCGTAACCCACGTTACCGATCGCCACTTCACGAAGAGCGCTCACGATGTACTTATTGTTACGAGTGGAAACGGTCGCTTCCGCACCTTTAAGAAGTTGCTTCGCTCTTTTAGCAACCATCAATACAAGAGCAAATCGGTTAGGAACTTTTTCTAAGCAATCTTCAACAGTTACGCGTGCCATGGGGCCTCCAACACTCTTTCCGAGGTTCCGGAAAGCATTGAAAATAACCCTAAGTTAGCAATTCTTCAACGATTTTTTTAAATTGGCCGTAGGATTGGTCAAAGTTGTCGTTCACGATCTGGAAATCGAATTTGGAGGCTTCACGGATCTCTTTTTCAGCGTTGGCCATACGCACTTCAATATCCGCAGGCATCTTTCCGTCTCGCTTGGCGATTCTGCGACGCAACTCATCAATCGACGGCGGCAGAATGAAAACAGTCTTCACATCTTCAGGGTACTTGGCCTTAAAGGTCGCAACACCTTGAATGTCCACATCCATGATGGCGCACTTGCCGTGGGCCCACGCCTTTTCAATGGATTCATACGAGGTGCCGTAAAAATTGGTGTGCACTTTCGCCCACTCCACGAAAAAACCGTCTTTGATTTTCTGCTGAAAGTCCTCTTGAGACAGGAAGTGATACGGATGCCCTTCACTTTCCCCGGCGCGCATAGAGCGAGTGGTGTAAGTAATAATGTCGACCAGGCGTGGATCTTCCGCGCTGATTCTTTCGACAAAACTACTTTTTCCCGCGCCACTCGGAGCAGCGACAATAATAAGACGTGTCTTCATTGGACGTTTTGGACCTGTTCTCTCAATCTTTCAATAAGGGTTTTTGCTTCTACCACGGCGTGAGTGATCTTGGCTACCTGAGACTTTGAACCGATGGTGTTCACCTCGCGCAGCAGCTCTTGCGTATAGAAATCCAGCTTCTTCCCTTCCGCCTGCTGGGAGGAAACCAACTGACGGTAGTTTTTAATATGCTCACTTAAGCGGCTCAGTTCTTCGTTGATATCGGCTTTTTCAAGCTGAATCACGATTTCCTGGGACAAGCGATTGGGATCAATTTCATTTCCTTTAAGACGCCCGCGGATTTTCTGTTCGAATTTTTCTTGAAGCTGATTATTAGCTTCTCCACGCAAGTCCGTGATGACTTTGACTTGTTTTTCCAACGATACAAGCAGTTTCAAAAGATCACGGCGCAAGGCTTGGCCTTCACGCACACGTTCCCGGTCGCAGTTCTTGCACGCAATCGAAAAAACCCGGCGCAGAATTTTTTCTTCATTGGTGAAAAGCTCATGAGATTCTTCGACTTTGATGATTTCAGGAAGTCTTGCCAAAACCTCAAGATGAACTTGAAAAGGCACGCCCAACTCTTTGGAAAGATGCTTGTAGGCGGTCATGTACTTTTTCGCCAAAACATCGTTGATGGTCATTTGCGCGCGTTGTGCGGTGTTTTTCACACGGCGGGAAACGAAAATATCCACCGTGCCTCGTTGCAAGGAAAGTCCCAAGATTTTTTTCAACTCCCCTTCAAAGGCGACGTATTCACGCGGAAGGTGAAAACGCGGCTCTAAAAAGCGGCCGTTGACGGCGCGAATACTGACTTCGATGGTGACATCTTTTGATTGCGCCCGTGCGGTGCCGTACCCAGTCATGCTTCTCATAATATCTCCATTTTGAAACGGCCCCTTTGACAGGGTCAAGAGCTCAGAAATTTCTCGACCCGAAGGCAAGCCTCTTCGTATCCGCTCTCACCGTCAAACCAATGAATATCTTTATCGCGCTGAAACCAAGTCTTCTGCCGTTTTGCAAGTTGGCGGGTGTTCTTGGCGATCTCCTCGGTCAATTGCGCGATATCCATTTCGCCGCGCAGGTGGGCGATGGTTTCTTTGTAACCCACACTGCTCATCGGAGCCCAGGCTTCCAAACCTTCGTCGAGGAGGCCGCGCACCTCTGTGACAAGTCCCCGTTCCAGCATCTTGCGCGTGCGCTCTTCAATGCGTTTCTTGAGAATCTCTCGGTCCCAGTTCGGTCCGATTTTTAAAAGCGGAAAAGGAAAGGCATTTTGCGTTTGCGCAAACTCGGCCTGAATTTGCGTCACGCTTTTTCCCTGACTGCGGATGAGTTCGAGCGCACGGCCGATGCGGTAACGATCCGCGGGAGCAATCTTCGCCCCGTATTCAGGATCCTTTTCAAGCAACTCCCGATAAGCGCGCTCAGCGCCCACGTCCGTCTGCAGTTGTTCTTCAACGGCTTTTTGAATTTCCGGCGGCACCGGTAAGACCGGATACATGCCCTTTTCAATCGCCATAAAATAAAATCCCGTGCCGCCGACGACAAAGACCGGCGTGTTGTCCGGGATTTTTTCCATCGTCTCGTAAAAATCACGGCAGTACTGACCGGCCGTCATTTCCTGCGGAGGGTTCACGTAATCAAAAAGATAGTGCGGAACCAAAGAGCGTTCTTGCACAGAGGGCTTCGCGGTTCCGATATCGAGGTTTTTGTAAACTTGAACCGAATCACAGTTGATAATGACGCCCTGAAACTCCTGGGCAAGCTTTAAAGCCCACTCGGATTTTCCGGAGGCTGTGGAGCCGACAACAAAAATCACAGGCTTTTTCGTCTTCATTAAACAATTCGACCGAAATCTTTTTCCAGTTTGTAGAAAGGATACTCCACACTCACAGGACGACCGTGGGGGCAGAAACTTGAGAGCGGAAACAAATCCATGTCACGCAAAAGGCTTTTCATCTGATCAAGCCCCAGAGCTTGCCCCGCACGCACCACAGAATGGCAGGCCATGGTCGCGCAAATATCGCCGACCACTCTTTCCAAAGAGTAACTGCCACCTTGATCCACAATTTCCGTCGCCATTTTATCCAGCACGGAACTTAAGATGGATTCTTTAATCATCAAGGGGGCCGCCTTCACGCCCACAGTGCCCGGTCCCAAAGACTCAATATGAACCCCCAGGCGTTCAATGTCTTTGGCAATACCCAAAAGAGCCTCCACTTTTTCCGGTGACATGTCGACGGCCAAAGGAAACAAAAATTCCTGCACATCGACTTTACCGCCCTTCCAAGCGCTCATCAGTTTTTCAAAGACTACGCGCTCGTGAGCCGCATGCTGATCGACGAAAACAATTTTGTCGCGGGCCTGTGTGACGATGTAGGTGAGATTCGCTTGGCCTAAAACTTCCAACGATGACCAGTAACCTTGCGGTGCGGAGCCGGTCTCGGCCACCGGTCTTGCGGGGCCAGCAAACTCGGCACGAGATGCTGCGGCCTGGGCCAGAGTTTGATAATCCATCTTCGGCTCATTTAAAGTCGACGCCGGGAAATGAAAATCTTTTTTCTGAAACTGCGTGACCTGCAAAGAGGAATCTTGAAAGGTGAGATTTTCCGTCGGCGTTCGCACTGTGGCAGCCGCAGCGAAATTCGGTAACCCTTGAGTCGAGCCGTAATCAGAGGGCGAAACATCCGCAAGCGGAGCCGGTACTTGCGGACGCGCGCTTTCGGGAAGCCACGGCGCTTTTTCCAAAGTGCCGCGCAATGCCGCTGCCACCGCACGGAAAGCCAAAGACGGATCCTGGAATTTTACCTGCGATTTAGTCGGATGAATATTGACGTCGACATATTCAGGATCGACCTCCACCCATACCACGGCAATGGGATACTCTCCGTGCATGAGCAGACTGCGATAAGCTTCATTGACGGCCGCTTGCAAACTACGGTCTTGAATCCAGCGATTTTGCGCAAAAAGCCAGATGTTCTTCGCAGTTTTTGCGACATTGTGAGGATCGGCAAAGACGGCGTAAGCGCGCACGTTTTCACGTGACGCTTCACCTTCGAAGAGCGGCTTGATTTCAAGAATCTGCTCCACGCGGTCTTTACGGTTTTTGCACGCAGGCCAAAAGCTGACGAGCTTGCCGTTTTCTTGAATGCGGAATTCCACATTGTAGTGAGACAGCGCCATGGCTTTAAGTGTGGTTTTAATGGCCGCGTTTTCCGCCGTATCGGATTTTAAAAATTTCAAACGCGCCGGCGTGTTGTCGAAAAGATTTTCCACCAAAATGGTAGTGCCTTGCGAACCGCCGACTTTGTCGAGGGGATTTTTACGACCGTATTCGCTGATCAGCTGATGAGCTTGTTCGTCTCCTTCACGGCGTGAAGTCAGCGTCAATTTGCTGACAGCCGCAATACTGGCCAAAGCTTCGCCGCGAAAACCGAAGGTGCGCAATTTCCACAAATCATCGGTTTTAGAAATCTTGCTTGTCGCAAAACGCTCCAGCGCTTTGGGCAGATCTTCCGGAGACATGCCTTTGCCGTTGTCGATGACTTTCACGATACGACCGCCGTCAAAAAACTCCACGTGCACGCGGGTGGCCCCGGCATCAATGCTGTTTTCGACAAGTTCTTTCACCAAGTGAGCGGGACGCTCCACCACTTCGCCAGCGGCAATTTGATCGACAACTTCGGGAGGCAGAATCTGAATGGACATGAAAGGAATGTGCATGAGTAGACCAGCGAAGTCCACCCTATCGCGCAGCGTAAAGCGCTTAGAATTCCCAGCCTAAATTGAGGCCCAAGCCGTAATAGCGGCTGCGCTCCCAATAGTATTTCGCGTCAGTGCGTAAAGAGAGACTTTCCCCCAGGCGAAACGCCAAACCGACGTTGAAAACCGCGCCTAAATTCATATCATCGGCGCTGTAATTCAGAGTCTGTGTTCCATTGGGCACTTCCAAGCTGAAGTGAGAGTATTTAAACATCGGACCGAAACCGTAATAAAACAGCATCGACTTGCTTTGTGGCAGAACGGTTTGAAACAGGAAATCCGCCATCACAATAAAACCATCCGCGCCTTTTTTCGTGTAATCAGAGTAGTACTGAGGCGCCCCGATATGGAAAAGAATATTTCCTTCGGTGTAAATCTCTCCTTCCATGAGAGTGTTAAAACCGTTGAACTTCACGCCGTAAAAAAGCATTCCCGCCGAGCGTTCCTCCCCCAGCGTGTCTTCGGTAAAGTTGATGTAATCAAAAGTCGGGCCCCGGTAGCGAGCCGCAAAGAACGGTTTTTTGCGGCGTTCTTTTTTCTCTTTTTCGGGAGGCTTGATTTTAATAATTCCCGGCTTCACATCGACATCGGCGACCCAACCGACCGTGCCCGGTTTGATACGAATTTTATGGAAAGGACCTTTTTTCGCGCGGGAGATGTCATACACTTCGCCGAGCTTGAGAGTGGCAATAACCGGAGCGTCAAAGTCGGCGTCTTGATAAACCAAAGCGCCGTCTAAAACCACCGTCGCTTTTTGTGCGGTCTGCGCACGGGTGATTTGCGGAATAAGACACAGAAACACTATGATAATTTGCAGAGGAAACGCCAAAAGCGCCCTCAAAGACCGGCCACGCAACAACGCGGCCCCAAGCGCTTTAGAATGAGTTCTACTTAAAGCGCATAAGCCAAACACGATAGAAGGCCTCAAGGACAATCTTCAATGACATCTTGCTTTGACCGACACGGCGGTCTTCGAAAACAATCGGCGACTCCGCGCCTTTAAAACCTTTTTTCATCGCTTTGTATTTCAGTTCAATCTGGAAACTGTAGCCATTGGATTCCACCGTGGAAAGATCGATCCCTTGCAGGACTTCTTTTTTCCAGGCATTGAACCCGCCGGTCCAATCGTTCAGAGGAAACCCTAAAATCAAGCGCGCATAAATACCGCCACCACGGGAGATGATCTTACGGAGCAAACCCCAATTCACAGTACGGCCGCCAGAGATATAGCGTGAGCCCACAGCAAAATCATTCGTCTCTAATTTTTTAAGCAGCGGTCCGAGATCTTCGGGGCGGTGGGAAAAGTCCGCATCCATTTCGGTGATGGCTTCATAACCATGATCCATGCCCCAGCGAAAACCTGCGATATAGGCTTTACCCAAACCTTGCTTGCCGGGACGGGATAAAAGATGCAGCTGCGGAATATTTTTTTGCATTTCACGCACGATCGCACCCGTGCCATCAGGAGAGTTGTCATCAACGACAAGAATATCAACGCCTAAATTCTGAGCTAAAACGGCCGGAACAATGGCCTGGATGTTTTCTTTTTCATTGTAAGTCGGAATCACGATGAGTGTTTTCATGCACCTCTTAACCTGTCATAAAGAGGCGCTCGTGTCCATGCTTTAGATCAAATGGAGCGCGAAACCAAGCGGCCTTTTGCTTTGCTTTCCAAGGCTTTTGCTTTCTCCGCGGGGATTGCGGGCAGCTGTAATGGCTTCGCCAAAAGATATTTCGGATCTTGACGGCGCAGGTCCAACTGTTCTTTTACTTTTTGTGCCGCTAACTGTGGCTCTTTAAGGTAAAGAACCGGATCAAATCCACACTGACGGCACACGACGGAAAGGCGCCAGCGTATCTTCACGAACACTTCGGAAAACGCCAGGCACACCACGAAGGCGATGATCGCGCGCGGATCAAACTGATGCCAAAGCGCGAACATAAAAACAATCGCCGCCATGGCACTGGCGATGACGTTCATAAAAGAAATATTCTTCTTGCGATAAATACGGCGCGGACTTCGGCAAAAGGCGCAATAGCAGTTGTGACGTTCTCGAAACAAAGACAACATGTCTCTATTTTGCCAAAGACGAGGTCTAGAACAAAAGATGAATTTTTGAAAAACGACAAAGTCTTGCTAGAATTGAAACATGAACATTTCTAAAACAATCCAATTGCTTTTGATCGCTGTTTCTCTGTTTGCCGCTCCCACCTTGGTCCAGGCCGCTGCCGACAAGGATTATGAAGAAGTCAGCTACGACGACCTTCTCAACGAACTGAGCGCGAAGAAAAAGTCTCTCACACAGAAAGAAAACAATTCTTTCGACACCGTTCGCCTGCATGCCGGCATCGGTTACGTGAATTCATTTTCGAATATCGCGACTCAAAAACAAAACTTCAACCGTCACGCCACCGGCATTCAGCTTTCCTTGGGCATGGATTTGTTTTCACCGAACTGGTACTCCGAAGGTGTGTTCCGCAATTACGGTCTCACCTCTTCCGGCAGCGAAGAACTTTCTTTGCGCGAGTTTGATTTGAAACTGGGTTACACCAACAAGCTGGAAAGCATTTGGTCTTATTCCATCAGTTCCGGTCTTTCCAACCGTTTTCTGCGCTTCACTGATCCGACTCGCAATATCGATGTGGACGACACGACACCCTCTTTGGTTGTATCCACGGGCTTCAATGCTCAAGTGCACAAGAATCTTTCCCTCGGTGCTGAGTTCAGCGGACGCACGGCGATTGTCAACCGTACCGCTGACAAGAACTCCTTTGACTTTGCCTTTCGCCTGACCACGTCTTTATAATAGAGACGTGGATCTCTTGGTTTCTATTTTAGTTTTCTCTGTCGGCCTTGTGGCTTTCGCGGTTTTGACCAATCAACTCCGCGCCCGCCGTGAATTTTCTTTTGAACTGAAACCCAATTGTCTGCTCACCCGCTGGCCGCTTTTATTTGTCACCGGTCCGCGCTCGCTTTTTTATTTCAAAACTTACTGGAACAGCTATCCGGCGTTTCTGGCCGAGCACGGCTACGAAGTCTTCACCTTGCATCTCCCCTGGAACAATCCCCAACAACGTCTGGAGCGCTTCCAGCACTTCCTCGAACAGCAGGAAGAACATGGCCGGCATTTTCACCTGATTATGGATAATGCCACCTTCAGTGAATTTGAACCGTTCTTGCGCGCGCAAAGATCTTCCACTTTACGCAGTTTGACCGAGATCTCTGAACACAGTTCCCACAGCACGGCCTTGTCGGCTTTGCCATTGCCCTACGCCGAAGTTGAATGCCCCGAACAGGGCCGCCTGCCTTTGAGCCTTAAGATCGCCTACGCCTTTCACCGCCGGCTTTGCGGCCGCAAAAACTTGCCGGGGTTGAGCGCGTTGGGTGCAAGTTTTGATACGGCGATCTTTCATGGATTGAAACTGCTTGAACGTGCCCAAACGCTGGCGGAAATGGACCTGCGGGAAGAAGTTTAATTTCCTTGCCAGGGTCTGGGAGCAGTGCTGCAATAAGTGGTATATGAGCGACTACAGAGACGTGACACCGCAACAGCATCCGCAGTTTGAGACAGCCAAAGAAGTCTTTCGCTATATCATCAACTACCTTCGCCACCCGGTGGAAAAAATCAAAGCACTCCCCGACTGGAGTTGGACGGTTTTGCTGATCACGCTCATCGTGATTTCGATGGCCTCCGGTGTATTGACCGGGCTTGTACCGCCAAACTTTTTCCGCATCATGGGCGGCATCGTGATTTCCCCTATCGTGGGAGTTGTGACGACATTTATCGGAGCACTTTTTATTTATTACTATTTTCAAGTTTACGAAAAAAGAACCTGCTCTTTGCGCAAGATCTTCACTTTGATTTTATTTGCGAACATTCCGTTTTTTGTTTTTCAGATCGCTTCGGAATTGGTGCCACCGATCACTTTGGTGGGCTTTGCCTTCACGGCCTTGCTTCTGGCCGTGGGCTTAACTGACAATTTTCAAATGGAAAAACGCCGTTCCATCCGCCTGGTCACGATCCTTTTTGCAATCGTGTTCATCCTCTGGCTGTGGAACCGCATTGATATTTCACGTTTAGAAAGACTGGGCTGATTTACGCGCGGCCCGTAGAGCCGAAACCGCCCGCACCACGATCCGTGGAGCTGAGTTCATTCACGACTTCAAACTGCGCTTGATACACAGGCGCAATCACGAGTTGAGCGCAACGCTCTTGATCGTTGATCGTCACCGCTTCATTGCCAAGATTGATTACGATGATTTTCACTTCACCGCGATAGTCGGCGTCGATAGTTCCGGGAGTGTTTAAAACGGTCAGACCGCTTTTCGCCGCCCAGCCACTGCGGGGACGAGATTGAATTTCATAACCCAAGGGAATTTCAAAGCTCAAACCGGTTGGAATCATCGCACGTTCTCCGGGATTCAGAACCAGAGGACCCGCCAACTGTGCGCGCACATCAAAACCACTGGCACCATGAGACTGGTACTGCGGAAGCTCACCACGGAAATTTTCAAGCTTTTTCACTTTGACTGCGATCTTTTGCATAGGTCCTCCTACAAAGACAAATCTTCCCACCAGGTTTTCAGCTCCGTCACTCCAGGTCCGAGAAGAACTCCGGAAGTCTGGCTTAAATCCAGCTCTTGACGGATGTAGTGATTCACGGAATCGACGGAAACTTTTTTGATTTCTTCGATCACGGATTCCACCGAGCGGTACTGGCCGAAGACGATCTCATTGACCGCCAGGGATGTCATGCGATTTTCAATATCATCGGAGCCCAGCAAAATACTGCCGATGACTTGCGTCTTAAACATTTCCACGTCGTGCTTGGAAACACCTTGAGTGCGGATCTTTTGCATTTCCTTGGAAATAAGATCACCCACCTTTGGCGCATTCTTCGCTTCGGTTCCGGCATAAATCGTGACCATACCCGAATCCATGTGCGTGTTCAGACTGGAACTGATGGTGTAAACCAAGCCGCGCTTTTCGCGGACACTTTGATACAGTTTGGAAGTCATACCGCCACCCAAAAGAGTGTTGGTGATGACCGCTTCAAAGCGGTGCTTGTCTTTAAAACTCGCCGTCGGAAAACCCAACAGCATGTGCACTTGCTCTGCCTGCTTTTCAACGACGTGACGTCGCTTCAGCCAGCGCGGCACCGTGCGCTTGTTTCGCAGCGCCGTTTTCTTTTTACCGCCCAGGCGTTTTTCAATGCCGGTCATAAGTTCATCATGATCCAGGCAGCCAGCGGCACTGACGATAATATTTTTTCCGGAGTAAGTTTTTTTATAATACTCCATCACCTGCTTTTGTTTCATCGCCGCGATGGAGGCAGGCGTGCCCAGAATAGGTCGCGCCAGCGGATGTTTGCCGTACACTTGCTCATAGAAGACGTCATAGACAAGCTCCTCATGACTGTCTTCAGACATCGCGATCTCTTGCAGAATCACGCTTTTTTCCAGCAAGAATTCTTTTTGCGTCAGATGCATATTGGAAACAAGATCCGCCAGAACATCGAGGGCTTTTTCCCAATGATCTTTTAGAACAAGAGCGTGGTAGCAGGTGTATTCACGAGTCGTGTAGGCATTCAGGTCCCCGCCCAAAGCTTCCAGGGATTTGGCGATTTGATACGCGGAGCGGGTTTTAGTGCCTTTAAAAACAAGATGCTCCAGCAGATGGGAAATACCGGCGACCTCGGGAGTTTCGTCGCGGGTTCCGGTTAAAACCCAGATACTGATAGAAACGGCACGGGACCCTGGATGAAGTTCACTCACCACCCGGATCCCGTTAGAAAGTTCAGACTTTTTGAACTTGGTGTTCATTCTTATTGAAGTAATGCCTTTCGAGAAAGCTTGATACGGCCTGCACGGTCGACTTCAAGAACTTTCACATCAATGATCTCGCCCTCTTTCAATACGTCCGATACGGAACGAACGCGTTCGTTGGCGATTTCAGAGATGTGCAGCAAACCTTGAGTGTTCGGCAGGATTTCCACGAAAGCACCGAATTCCGCGATTTTCACAACGCGGCCTTTGTAAGTCTTGCCGACTTCCGCTTCCGCCACGATGTCGTTGATCATCGCGATCGCTTTTTTGGTCGCTTCCGGATCCGCAGACGCGATATGGATTGTACCGTCATCTTCAATCTCGATCTTCACGCCGGTTGCTTCCGTGATACCACGGATGACTTTACCGCCGGAGCCGATAACTTCACGGATCTTGTCTGGTTTGATTTTGATCGTCTCAATACGAGGAGCGAATTCAGAAATCTGACCGCGAGGAACTTTGATCACTTTTTCCATCTCATTCAAGATGTGCGCGCGACCTTCTTTAGCTTGCGCCAAAGCTTGCTCCATCACGTCGAAAGACACGGAGTCGATTTTGATATCCATCTGCAAAGCAGTGATACCTTGCGGAGTGCCCGCCACTTTAAAGTCCATATCGCCCAAGTGATCTTCATCTCCAAGGATGTCCGTCAAAACAGCGACACGGTCGCCTTCTTTGATCAGACCCATTGCGATACCCGCCACGTTGCCTTTCACAGGAACGCCGGCATCAAGCATCGCCATAGTACCCGCACAAACAGTACCCATAGAGGAAGAACCGTTGGATTCCAAAACCTCAGAAACGATACGGATTGTGTATGGGAATTTCTCATGGTCAGGAACAACCGCTTTCAAAGCACGTTCCGCCAAGTTACCGTGACCGATTTCACGACGGCCTTGACCGCCGAAACGGCCCACTTCACCCACGGAGTACGGTGGGAAGTTGTAGTGAAGCATGAATTTGCGTTTTTGTGTGCCCAAAAGCGCATCCACCATTTGCTCGTCATCACCGGTTCCCAAAGTCACAGTGCCCAAGCACTGAGTTTCACCACGGGTGAAAAGGCTGGAACCGTGAGCGCGTGGCAAAAGACCGACTTCGTTAGCGATCGGACGCACTGTTTTTACGTCACGGCCGTCGATACGAACGCCTTTATCAAGAATCATAGAACGAGCCGCATGGTATTTCAGCTCTTCCACGATGGCACCGAGTTCTTTCTTGCGTTGTTTTGCAAGGTCTTTATCAGCGATACCTTGGATCAAAGTTTCTTCCGCTTGCGCTTGAGCTGCGGCAACAGCGGCATAGCGATCTTGTTTCACTTTGATTGTCAAAGCTTCAGCGATTTTAGATTTCAACAAAGATTCCGCTTTAGTGCGGAAATCCGCGTCGATCGCCGGAGCGACGAAAGCGCGTTTGGCTTTAGAGCCGGTTTTTTCACGCAACTCATCCTGCGCGTTCAAAAGCGGCATGATGGATTGGTGACCGAATTTCAAAGCCGCCAAGCAGTCTGCTTCAGAGATGAATTTAGACTCCCCTTCAACCATCAATAAACCGTTGCGAGTTCCGGCAACGATCAAATCCATGTCGGATTTTTCCATTTGTTGTGGCGTTGGGTTGGCGATGAACTGTCCGTCAACACGGCCGATTTGCACTGCCGCGGTAGGACCGTTGAATGGAATATCAGAAATGTGCAAAGCCGCGGAAGCACCGAGGCTGGACAAAACTTCAAGAGGGAACGCGCCGTCAGCAGACAATACTGTCGCGACAACCTGGGTTTCGTGGCGGTAGCCCTCAGGGAACACAGGGCGGATCGGACGGTCGATCAAACGCGCCGTCAAGACAGCGTCCGTGGTCGGTTTGCCTTCACGCTTGAAGTAACCGCCGGGAATTTTTCCTGTCGCATAGAATTTTTCGATGTACTCGACTGTAAGCGGGAAGAAATCCACTTCAGAAAGTTTGGTTGAGGACACCGCTGTAACAAGAACCATGTTGTTACCACATGTAACAAGGGCAGCTCCGTCCGCTTGTTTTGCCAAACGGCCTGTTTCGATGGTGATCTGTTTTCCACCCACCGAAGTTGTGACAGTCGTTTTCATTAAATCTCCTTGAAAGTATCGCAAAGCCTTTATGCTTTGCTGGATGTTACGTCTCTGTGTGTGTTTACCGGCGTCTGCCGGAAAGTCAGAAGGGGCATTGGAGCCCCTTCTTGCTTCGCTTACTTACGGATATCAAGAGCCTTGATGAGGCCTTGGTAGCGTTGAGCATCTTTGCGGTGGAGGTAGTCCAAAAGTTTTCTTCTTTTGTTAACCAAGCCAACAAGACCGCGACGACCGTGGTGGTCTTTTTTGTGTGTAGTGAAGTGAACAGTCAAATCGTTGATTTTAGCTGTCAAAAGTGCGACTTGCACTTCTACGGAACCAGTATCCAATTCAGATGTTTTGAATTTCTTAACGATTTGAGATTTGTTCTCTTTAGTGACTGCCATTAAAGTCTCCTATTTCATTTCATTTTGTTTATAACTTCCAAAAACCCTCGCCGTCGTCATGGCTGTCGATCCGCAGAGTCATTGGACTTCTAAGTTTTTAGTTTCTAACCCTATCCCTGCCAGGGGTCAATACTTAAAAACCCGGCGCAGGACAAATCCTCGGCCCGGCTCAAGCCCCACCAGAGCCAGCATCTGCCCACTTTCCTGGTCAAGAACCTGAATATATTGATCCTGAGAAGGTTTAAAGACCGTAATGAGCTGCGAGCGCAAGTCATGACTGATCTGACCGTTCCCCAAAAGGACGCGGTCTTGCCCCTTTATGCGAATCCTTTTGGCTTGAGGTAAAGCCCGGTCCATCGGCACAAACGCCTCTCCCCAGGACTCGCCTTTCACCGCCTCTTCAATCGCTTCCAAGGCCTGCGCTTGCGGCAAAAAGTAAGGCGCTGACCAGGTTCTGCGTAAAGCACTCATGGCCGCACCACACCCCAAAGCCTGCCCTAAGAGGTCAACCCAGGTGCGGATATAGCTGCCTTTGGTGCACTTAATATCAAACTCGGCCCAGTCCGCCCCCATGTCCACAGGTGTGACATCCCAGAACTTCATCAGTTTCTTAGGCACGGTCACTTCCTGCTCACCGCGGGCGTATTCGTAAAGTTTTTTTCCCTGCACTTTGATGGCGGAGTACACCGGTACTTCCAGCTCCATCTCGCCTTGCAGTTTCATCGCTTCTGCGAGCAGTTTTTCTCTATTGAGCTCCACCGGTTTTGTTTCCAAAACCTCACCCGTAGTATCCAGGGTGTTGGTGCGAATGCCGAACTGCGCGCGCACGCGATAGCCTTTGTCGCCTTCAAGAATGTATTGGCTTAATTTGGTGCCCTCGTTAATCAGGCACACCATCAAACCGGAGGCCAAAGGATCCAAAGTGCCGGAGTGACCGACCGCTTTGGTGCCGAGGATACGGCGCAGCCGCGCCACGACGTCATGACTGGAAATCCCTGAAGGTTTATCGACCAACAGCAGACCGTGAAATTCTTTATTCTTCGTCATCAGAGGAATTCTGGCCTTTGCGTTGCTCTTCAAGCTCGTGCAGGATGCGCTCGACTTTCAAAACCTGATCGGTCATTTGATCCGGATAGAAAGTGAGCTTCGGGCAGTAACGCATTTTAAGTTCTTTACCAATATAGTTCTGAATCTCAAACGCGCGCTCTTGGAGAATCTCCAACGCCGCTTCTTTGTCGGCGTCAGAGCCTAAAACACTGACATACACTTTTGCGGCCCGTAGGTCCGCGGGCATCTTCACCTGCGCCACGGTCACAAGACCGGGCAAAGGAGTTTTAAAACCGCGAAGCAAAAACTGAGCGATGGTGGCTTGGATCTCCCTTTCTACGCGGGCGACTCGGCGCCCATCACCCATGTTCTTCACGTCGCAGCTCCCGCATCTAGGTCACGCGCGACTTCTTTCTTAACGTAAGCTTCCATCATATCGCCGACCTTGATGTCGTTGTAGTTTTCAATACCGATACCGCACTCATAGCCCGCCGCCACTTCTTTGGCGTCGTCTTTGAAGCGTTTCAAGGAAGCGATCTTGCCTTCATAGATGATCTTATTCTCACGCAGCAAACGGATCATGTTGTTGCGCTGAACTTTTCCATCCACGACGAAGCAACCCGCGATCGTTCCCACTTTCGGAACGTTGAAAGTGTTGCGCACTTCCACGCGGCCCATGACTTCCTCGACCACATCCGGAGACAACAGACCCGCCATCGCCGCTTTCATCTGATCGATGAGTTCGTACACGATGGAGTAAGTTCTGATATCCACGCCGAGCTGTTTTGCCTTGGCTTGCGCACCCAAATCAGGACGCACGTTGAAACCGAGCACGATACCTTTTGCAGTGTGCGCCAGAACCACGTCGCCTTCGTTGATACCACCCACTGCGGAGTGGATGACTTTCGCCTTCACTTCGGAAGTGGAAAGTTTCGCCAACATTCCGTTGATCGCTTCCAACGAACCATGCACGTCGGCTTTCAAAACGATCGCCAATTCCTTGACGTCGCCAGCTTTCACTTTGGCGAAGATATCTTCCAAAGACATTTTCGCGGCTGGAGCCGCCGCCGCTTGTTCGGCTTGTTCTTTTCGCAAAGTCGAAACTTTGTCAGCGGTCGCCTCATCTTTCACGATGTCGAACTTATCACCCGCTGCTGGAACCGCTTCCAGACCCAAAACCTCCGCCGGGAAGCCGGGACCTACGGACTCGATTCTTTCACCTTTGTCGTTCACAAGTGAACGCACGCGGCCTTTCATGGTGCCGGCGACAATATATTGACCGACTTCCACAGTTCCGTCTTTCACAAGCAATGTCGCAACAGGGCCTTTGCCTTTTTCCATCTTCGCTTCGATCACGATACCCGTGCCGGAGCGTTTCGGATTGGCTTTGAGTTCCGCCACTTCCGCGACCAGTTTTACTTGTTCCAAAAGTTCTTTAATACCCGTTTTCTTCAACGCCGACACTTCACAGAAGATCGTGTTACCGCCCCATTCTTCAGGAACGATTTCAAGCTCTGTGAGCTGTTGCTTGATACGGTCGGGATTCGCACCCGGTTTATCCATCTTATTCACCGCCACGATGATCGGCACACCGGCCGCCTTGGCGTGATTGATGGCTTCTTGTGTTTGCGGCATCATTCCGTCGTCGGCAGCCACCACGATGATCGCGATGTCTGTCGCATTCGCCCCGCGCGCACGCATTGCCGTGAAGGCTTCGTGGCCCGGAGTATCCAGGAAGGTGATGTTACTGCCGTCTTCGATCTTCACACTGTAAGCACCGATGTGCTGTGTGATACCGCCGGCCTCGCCCGCCGCCACATCGGCATTGCGGATCGCATCCAACAAGGATGTCTTACCGTGGTCGACGTGACCCATGACGGTCACAACCGGAGGACGGGTTACAGGAGCGGCTTCCAAATCACCGAACGCAGTTTCTTCAGCCACCGCATCCGCGGTTTTGAAGACGTTTTGCGCTTCCCAGCCGAATTCCGGCACGATCAAAGCGATCGTATCGAAATCAAGATCGGTGTTCATATTCGCCATCACACCGTTTTGCATGAGAACTTTGACGAGTTGTGGCGCTTTCAAGCCCATTTCCATCGCCAGGTCACTCAGCTTCATAGTGTTGTTCACCTTCACCACGCGTTTGTGCGCGGACGGAGTGGTGATCTGCGTTTTCATCGCTTCGCGCTCAAGAAGACCTTTTTTCTTCTTAGGCTGGAACACCATCTCACGTTTGCGGAATTCCACCGCATTGAAGTGTGCTACTTCTTCTTCTCTTTCTTTTTCGCGTTCACGCGTCGCACCTGCGGCCGCGCCAGCGCCTCCACCAGAGAATTTCTTACGTTTGTCAAAATCACGATTACGGTGATCACCGTCTTCGATGATCGGTTCCGGCGGTTGTGCCGCCGCTACAAAGCCCGTACGAATATTGCGTGTCGGTGCTCCGCCCGCGGGACGATTGAATCCGCCGGGACGAGGACCCGAGAATCCGCCTTGGCGGTCACCACCAGGTCCACCCGGTCCACGCTGATAACCTCCGGGGCGCTCAGAGCGCTGCGGAGCCTGCGATTGAACACGGGACAGGTCCATACGGCCGATAATATTTCTTTTTACAGTCGTTGCCGGAGTGCTGGAACTTGCCACGCCACTGGTGCCGACGACAACTTCTTTTTTGCGCGCTTGCGGAGCCGCTGTTTCAGAGGCCGCCGCAGCGACCTTCGCCGGTTCAGGTTTTACTTCCGGAGCCGCTTCTTCTTTCGCGGCGACTTTTTCTTCCACAGGAGTTGCTGGTGCCGGAGCCGCTGCTGCAGGAACGGTTTCTTCCGCTTCCTTTTCTTTGCCAGCCGCGGTTTTCTTCACCACCACACGAGCGGGTTTGGCTGCTGTTTCTTCAGCTTCCTCCGCAGATTCTTTGGCGACAACCTTGGCCTTCGGCGCTTCCGCAGCCGGAGGCACTTCGTCTTTTTTACGTCTCACTACTGTGGACTTTGGCGTCGCCGGAGCTGCTTCCGCTTCCGCCGCTGCGACTTTTTTCGGAGCCGCTTTGCGGGTGGCCGCTTTCTTCGGTTTTGCCTCCTCAGCAGGTTTGTCTCCGCCGCTGAGTTTTATTTTAATTTGCTCCAGAACCTCTGGCTCCAGCTCCGCCATGTGACTTTTCACAGGCAAGTGCCACTCACGGATTTTGTCCATGAGAGCCAGCGGGGTCATCCCGATCTCTTTTGCAAATTCAAAAACCTTTGGATTACTCACTCAGTCTCCTGTTTTATTTATTCCTCGTCCGCTTCTTGGGCGTCGAGTTTTTTCAGCTCTTGCTTCAGCAACAGATCCGCTTGTTCTTTCGCGGATACGTTGGATTTATTGTCTTTCGCTGCGGTCGGCGCTGTCGGTACAGGCACGCCTTCAGCTTCGTATTTAGCGACCAAAGCCTTCGCTTCTTTAGAAAGCTTTTCCGCTTTATCCGGATCGTCGTAACCCGGGATGGTCATCAATTCCTCGACGGAAGCTGCCGCCACCGCTTGGAAAGAACCGAAACCGGATTGGAAAATATTTTGCGCCATGGTCTCGTTCATGCCCGGGATCAACATCAAGTTGAAGATGGATTCGGCTGTGCGAGACGCCGCGGAAGACTCGGAAATGATATCCAGTTTCCAGCCGGTCAGCTTCGCCGCCAGACGCACGTTCTGACCGCGTTTACCGATCGCCAGGCTCAATTGTGAATCCGGAACAACGATTTCCATCTCACGGTTGGCGTCATCCAGGAACACACGGGAGATTTCCGCAGGCGCCAAGGCGTTGCACGCAAAACGTGTGATGTCTTCGTCCCAAGGAACGATATCGATTTTTTCACCGCGCAGTTCTTGCACGATGTTTTGCACACGCGAACCCTTCATACCGACGCACGCGCCGACAGGATCCACGGAGTTGTCTTTGGAACGAACCGCGATTTTCGCGCGCTGGCCCGGCTCACGAGCCGCCGCCATGATCTCGACAACACCGTCGTAGATTTCAGGAACTTCCATTTCAAAAAGTTTCATCAAATAGCGCTCATCCGCGCGGGACATGATGATCTGAGGGCCACGGGTTGTTTGACGAACTTCAGACAGGTAACCCTGGATGCGGTCGCCCGGTTTGTACTGTTCGCCCGGGATTTGTTCACGCGGAGGAATGTAAGCCTCTGTACGGCCCAAATCGACAACGATCGCGCCTTTTTCCACGCGACGAGCGATACCGGAAGCGATTTCGCCTTTACGCTCTTCGAATTCATTGAAGATGATGGAGCGTTCCGCATCACGCACTTTCTGCATGATGATTTGTTTCGCCGTTTGCGCGGCGATACGGCCCAGATCTGTCGCTTCCAATTTAATACCGATGGAGTCATCAAGCTGAACGTTCGGGTCAAGCTTTTGCGCTTCATCGAAAGGAATTTCCACTTCTTCATCGATGAATTTTTCGCGAGGAACGACTTCTTTGAACTCGAACAGCTCCACTTCGCCGGTCTCTTCGTTGTATTGAGCTTCGATTTCACGGTAAGTGCCGTACTTCTTACGAGCTGCTACAAGCATCCCCTGAGTGATAGCGTCGATAACAATCTGCTTATCGATTCCCTTGTCTTTACCGACTTGCTCAATCACTTTGGAAAGATCTGAAAACACATTTTCAGCCATGATTTTCCTCTCTCGTTACTTTTTTTGACCTTTGGTCATTTCAAAAACTACTTTAGCTTTGTCGATCATCGCGTAAGGGATGTTGATCTCCACGCCTTTCACGACAAAACGAATGCCGCCTTCATCAGCCGATTCCAAAACTTCCTCGACCGTTTTAGCCGCTTTCCACTTCTTATCTGTCACACCGGCGCTTTCCAGCGCTTTGGATGTTTTAATATAAACTTTTTTGCCGACAGCCTTTTGGAAGTGCCACGGCTTGCGCAACACGCGGTCCAAACCAGGTGTTGAAACTTCCAGATTGTAGGAGTCGCCGGGAATAAGACTTTCATCAGCGTCGAGCAGTTCGTTCAAACCGCGGGAGACATTGGCGCAGTCGTCAATACTGACGCTGCCGTCTTCCTTATCGATGAAAATGCGCAGGGTTCTTCCTTTGCCGATGCCCACGAATTCGATATCGTAGATGTAAACTCCCTCACGGGAAGCCACTTCCTGGGCCATCTTTTCAACTTTTTCCATCCAAGATGGGGTCTCTGACATTGAAGGCAATCCTTTATAACATAAACGGCGACTGGACGGAGTCCAGTTCCTGCGGAAAAAATGTGAGGCAGGGAGCTGCAAGAAGCCCGTCCGGGCGCAAACAAAAAAAAATGGGCCTGCTGGGCCCATCGAACGACTTGAAACTAGCAAAAAAATTGAGCCAGGGCAAGGGTTTATCTTAGAAAGCCCCTTGCGAGCCCGTACCCTTACGAGAGTGAGTACAAAATCGCGGTCGCACCGTCCTTATAGTACCGCGGGCGCCGCCGAACCTCTTTAAACCCCAGTTTTTCATAGAGTTTTTGTGCTGGGACGTTTTCTTCATGCACTTCGAGCCACAACTCCCGCTCCTGACCCTTTGCGGCGACAAGGTGGGCGAAGAGCTTTTCCATATAACCTTGGCGGCGAAAACGAGGGTGACTGGCAACAAGGGAGATTTCCCAGGCACCGGGCATTTCCCTATAAAGGACAAAGCCGCGCAATTCATCGGCTTCAAAGACGCCGACCCCGTCCGCGGTCGCCATCTCCGCCCCCAAAAGATCCGCCGGCCAGTAAAATTGCGGTAACAATCCCTGATCGGCATGAATGGCCTCGATCAGTGCGCGCATGGCCGGTTTGTGAGCGGAGGTCAGTATCTCAGTGTGCATGCTCAATCCGCGATGAAGTTGCGCACACGGTATTTGCGTTTGATCACTTCAAACCAGGCGCGAATGCGTTCTTCGAGTTGCTGTTGTGCGAGGAAGGTTTTGATATTGTCCTTAAAAGATTCAAACGGCAAAGCGCCGAATTTCGCGCGGTTTTTTTCGAAATAAGCCTGCGCTTCCTGATCGGTGATGATACTGGTCATCGAGTTGGTTTTAAATTTCAAAAAACTTTTCGCCGTGAGTTTGCGCGCGGTGAATTTCTTCACTTCCGCCGGCGACACTTCGAGTTCATTCCAGTAGGCCTTTCCCGCCACGGCTTTATCCACTTTGCTGATCGCGCCGGTGAGTTCTTCCGTAGTGATACTCGCGACATTGAAGTTTTCCGCTTCCAATGCCACCACCGCTTCGAGCAAAACCGTCGTCACCGCTTGACGAAGCTCCGGCTGTCCAGGGCGCACTTCATAAAGACCTTTGAGCGGTGTTTTCGGCGGAAACAGAATGTTTTCGATGACCATGGAGATTTGCACTTCCCGGCTGGTCACCACGTGTTCGGCCACCTGGCCCACAGTTTCCGTGACCACTGTCGCCGCAGTGGCAGTCGTGGCCGAAACCACCATCCAAGAAGAAAAGAAAAGCACAAACCATCGCATGATAGAAACTATCTTGCAAAAATCCGAGAAAGTCTAGCGCTCAAGGTTTTCGGCGGAACACAAAACAAAGGCCCGGCCGCCTTATTGTGAGACCGAAGACGGTTTGGATCTCAAACAATAGACTGCGATAGCCGATATGTACTCATTATTACATGAGACCACTAAAATCGAAACTGACAGCAATTCTATTTCTTTTCGTTGCAGGGCTGAGCGGCTGTACTTTGGATTTGCATTTGGATCCGACCGATCTGCCGCAACTGGGTCTTCTTCCGAACACACCGGAGCTTCCCGACGTTCTTAATTCTTCAAAACCTTTCCGTTCGCAGTTTGCGCAAATGCAACGGATCTTTCATACCGCGACAGCACTCAATAATGGCAAGATTCTGGTCATTGGAGGCGCATCCGGCAAAGGCTCCTCACCGACGATTTTCAACAGCGTGGAGATCTATGACCCCGAAACGGGCACCTGGGCCTCCGCAGCACCACTGCCCCATCAACTCATGCGCCATACCGCCACACTTCTTGCCGATGGAAAGGTTTTTGTCGTCGGGGGCACGGACAACATCTCCAGTGCCGCCTGTTTAACAAACACTGCCCTTTATGATCCGGCGACCGATACATGGACCGCGACGGCGACGATGACCACGGGACGTTGTTTTCACACCGCGACGTTACTGGGCGACGGACGCGTGGTTGTCATCGGTGGACGAACACAAAACTCAGGCGCGGATACGACCAATAACTACACCGCGACTGTTGAGATCTATGATCCGACCACAAATTCATGGAGTGCCGGAAACAGTCTGCCCGCCGCGCGCGCCTACCATCGCGCGGTTCTGCTCACCAACAGTAAAATTTTTGTTGCCGGTGGGATCAACTCCTCGGGAGGAATTGCCATCACGGCTCTTTACAATCCGTCGGGCAATTCATGGTCTTCGGGTCCCACTCTTTCTCCTTACCGCAAGCTTCCCAGCGCGACACTCTTAGGCAACGGCCTCGTGGCGCTCGTCGGGGGTGAGAACAGCGGCACGGCACTGACCAATACGACACTTTATAATCCGGACACCAACACCTTGAGCGAAGGTGCCGCTCTTCCAGCAGGACGCTATCTTCACTCGGCGACAGCTCTGGGGAACAATTTGATTATCGCCGGTGGATCGTCCATTTCCGCAAACCTTTTTCAGGATTCGCTGATTTACAATTCCACCGCCAATCAATGGCAGGCTTTCGCAAATCTCAAAGGCTTTCGCTCTGAACACGCGGCGGTGATCGCCGGAAAATACCTCGTCCTTCTCGGCGGCACGACAGGCATCTACGCCTACAGCCCTCTACACACGACAGCCGAAAAACTCGATGTTTCCGCGTTTCTTTGGAAGAACGAAACGCCGATGACCGTGAGCCGTTTTATTCCTGTTGCCAGCGCTCTGAAAAACGGCAAAGTCATGATAGCCGGCGGAGTGACAACATCCCCTTCCTTTGGATACCTTCTTTCAACGGAGATCTTTGACCCTGTCACGAACCAGTGGACGGCGGGGCCGGATCTTCCGGGACCGCGGGCCCGCGCGACGGGCACCCTCTTGAACAACGGCAAGGTTCTGGTTGTCGGTGGACAGGATAATGCAGCCATTCTGAGTTCCACAGTGATTTACGATCCGGACACCAACAGTTGGAGCCCGGGTCCGTCGTTGACTTACGCACGCACCGCCCACACGGCGACTCTGCTGCCCGACGGCCGTGTTTTTGTCGCCGGTGGTACAGGTGATTTCGGCGGCACCCAGATCGTGGCTCAGACAGAAATTTATGATCCGAACACGAACACCTGGAGTGTGGGCGCCAGCATGCCGACGCCGGTATTTTACTCTGTGGCCACAGCTTCCGCCGACGGAAAAATTATCGTGACCGGAGGACAGGTATCAACATTCCAGACCACGGTGCAAATCTACAACATCAGTACCGGCACCTGGTCGACCGGAGCTTCCATGACAACAGCGCGCGTGGCTCACGCCGCGGTTTTACTGAACTCAGGAAAAATTCTTGTCGCCGCCGGTTACAACAGTAGCGGAAGTGTCGGCTCCTCCGAAATCTATGATGTCTCCACCAATACGTGGACCGCGGGGCCTGCGTTGAACGTCGCGCGAAACGCCCCTTCCGCAATGCTTCTGGCTGACGGAAAAGTGCTTCTGGCTGGAGGCGAGTATGCTCCAGGGAGATCAACAGCCACAGCCGAAATTTATGATCCTGATGCCGGCACATGGACTCTGGATCCGCGCTTTCTCAACACGCCTCGCGCGCTGGCTTCGACGTTCCGGTTGAATGACGGCCGTTTTCTTTTGGTCGGTGGTGCGAATGGCAATCTCACTCTGAGTTCGGCTGAGTCTTTCCACGAAGCCACGGCCGCAATTCCGACGTGGCAAGCTCCGTCATTGACCTCCAGCCGTCTCAAGCACACGGCGACACTGCTGCAGGATGGAAGAGTTTTTGTCGCCGGCGGTTCGTCTGACAATATATTCGGTCTGTCCTCCACCGCCCTTTACAATCCGCTCACAAATGAATGGACCGCGGGACCGAACCTTTCCAGCGCTCGCATCTACCACACCGCAACCCTGCTGCCATCGGGAAAAGTCTTTATCGCCGGGGGACAAGTCCCTGGCCCTGGAGGAGATTTTTGTCAAACCGCGGATGTTTATGATCCAGCCACAGATAGTATCACTACGATCACACTCACGGAAAAAAGATCTCTTCATGAAGCCTTGCTCTTGCCAGATGGAAAAGTTCTGCTGTCGGGAGGCACCGGCGGCACCAACGCTCCAACCACCAATGAGATTTGTGATCCTGTGGCCGGCACCTGCACTGCCGCCAACGGTCGCACCATGGGAGCTTACGAAGTGGCGGTGAAATTAAACACCGGCCGCTTCCTTTTGATTGGAGCCTTTGGCGTCAGTTCCTACAACCCGCAAGACGATTCATGGACTGCCGTGGCTCCGCTCCTCACTCCGCGCGTTTTTCATACCGCGACACTGCTGCCATCAGGAAAAGTGCTTGTGACCGGTGGTGTGGATGCGGCGACCCTTTTACCGAACGGGCACTTGATGATTTTCGGCGGTATTAATAGTGAGTACGGCCCGCTGCCCTTCTGGGAACAAGTCACCGAGCCGTAAATTTAAAAGAGAATCATTTTTAGGCCAGTTTAAAGATATTGAATCAGAGTCTGCCTTGAGATTAAGCAGGAAAGCTGAAACACCGCGTTTTTAGCCCCCGACTCCCCGTTTTGGTGAAAAAAGAGCTTGAATAATGGCCCTCTTTTCTTTACAAAATATCCCTCACGCGCGGGTGTGGTGTAATGGTAGCCACGAGAGACTCAAAATCTCTTGGATTCACGTCCGTGGGGGTTCAAGTCCCTCCACCCGCACCAATCTTTCTTATACAAAATCGGCACACAGAGCCCCCTCGGGCGATACAGCTTTCCAATTTAACGTTCAACCCTCCGGAAGATTTTTCGATAAATTTCGTATCGAACTTGCAAAGTTCGGGATGGGCTTTGGCCACCGTGTGATAGACGCAATTCGTGGCTTCAATCACGGCTCCTTTGCGAAGATCGCGCTGCTTTAACGTAGCACGGTAGCCGAGTTCATTCAGAGCTTTGGCGATCTCACTGAGAAGCTCCGCCGTCGACGCGGTTTTTTCAAAACGCGGCTTCATGGAGTCAGCCACACGCACAGCAAGTCGCTCCATCATTTTCGCAACCGACGCAGCACCCACATCCTCGGCGAGGAATTCCAGAATGATATTTGAAAGCCACGAGTATTGGCGCGGGAAAGCTTCGTGCCCTTCTTGAGAAAGAAAGTAGTAGCGGCGCGGACGCCCCACAGAGCCGCGCACATCCCGGAATGAGAGAAAGCCCAAACCTTCCACTTTAATCAGATGTTCTTTGGCTGCTGTTTTGGTGATCCCCAAATGCTCCGCGATCTCGTCCAAGGTGGCTCCTTCAGGTTGCGGCAAAAGAAATTCTAAAATCTTCTTCTGGTTGGCGTGCAGGTTTTGCATCGGGGACTCCATATTTAAACAATTTAAACAGTATTTACCATTTTTATTCCCAGGCTCATTATGAAGCCAGAAAGAATTTTATAAAAGGAGTAATTATGGAAAACACTGCAAAGCCTCTTTCGGCTGTTTCGTCTCGAGACTCCGGATTGTCTCGCGCTCTTGTCACCGGCATTGTGACTGGACAAATTGCGGGGCTTATCATGGCGGTCGTGGTGATGATTGTTTTTGCCGTCTTTTTGGGAAAGAGCCCTCTTTTTCCCGTGCAAGTGATCGGCTCGGTTTTATTTGGCGAGTCCGCCTTGCAAGGGTTTCATTTTGGCGCGCTGATCGCGGGACTTGTGCTGCATCAATTGGGACCATCGCTTTTGTGGGGCGCTCTTTATGGATTGATGGCTAGCAATCTTCAGCCGCACGCCAAAGGAGCAGCGTTGATGCTGGGTCTTGGCATTAGCGTGATTTCAATGGTCGGACCTTATGTCTTAATTCCCTTTGTGATGAACCTCATGCAAGGCGCTGACTATTGGAACCGCGAAGTTCCGATGTTCTGGGATTGGGCCGCGCACATCGTTTTCGGAATCTCGTTTGTACTTTACCCTGCAATTGAAGCCAAACTGCAGAAGAATTAAATCATAACGAATTTTCCTGAGAGTAAAAACCCATGAAGACCTCATGGGTTTTTACATAAAGCCCTTGCCTCCGCGAGGTTTTATAATGGTTCCTGCGAGGAGGTGAAAATGTCCAGCAAGTTTAAAGTAGGCGATCACGTCACTTGGAATTCCGAAGGCGGCCGCGTTACCGGCAAGATCATCGCTGTGCACTTTGAGGATTTTGATTACAAGGGTCACACCCATCACGCCTCCAAAGACGATCCACAATACGAAATCAAAAGCGATAAAAGCGATCATATAGCAGCCCATAAAGGCCGTGCTTTACGCAAAATAAAGAGCTCGCGGCAGCACTAAGTCTGTTTTTTGATACCTGCAGGCTCTTTCCGCGATCCCGGCAGATTCACCTTTGATTCCCTGCCAAAGCTTGCTAGCCTTGAATCATGAGCTGGAAATACTTTCTTCTCTTATTCAGTTTTATCGCTAGCACCCTGGCGTACGCCGCGGAACCCTGCCGTGAAGAACCCGATGATCTTTACCGTTATCAAGATCAGATTCTTGCTCTGGCGCGAAAAAGCCCTACGCCTGAAAAGCTCAAAGCCTCCATGGCGGCACCGTTGCGCTGCCTGGTTGAAGCGTTTAGAAATGAACATGATATTCTCAAAAAATACGTGGCGGGTTCCTGTCTGCAGCGTCTTATGGGCGGTCCGGAACTTCCCGGTTTTAAGAAAGACCGCCGTTACGACATCGTCTTTAACTCTTTGCTCAATCAACAGCTGGAGTCCCAAGCGCTCCTTAGCAAATCCGAGATCGCGGAATTCGCCTCCGGTAAATGGGTGGAGTACGTGAACTTTTGCAAAGGCTCGGTGACCGAAGCTTTGTGCAAAGAGCTTCTCCCCACCAACGAAAGAATCCAGGCGCAGAATGAGCTTTTAGGAGCCACCTCCATGCTGGTTCTTAAAAGTGCCTACCATCATTTTTCCGGTGATGTGAAAACTCAGATCGCCGAGCAGATTTCTAAACTCTATAAAGAGACCTCCCGCCAATCGCCTTTAAAGCGCAAAGTGATCGATCAAATCTATCGGGAAATTCAGCAGCCCCCGGTTGAATTGCGCGGCTCTTGAGCATACTTCCTGCAGTTCTTCCACACTCGGGGACGAAATGGCCCCGTTTGCAAGATTTTCAGAAATCGTTTTGAAAGTTGTCACATTTGTAGTCAACGCCACGAAAACACCGGACTCCTTAACGACAAGACTCACTTAAGATATCAAGGACTTAGACGCCGGGGACGAATTTCGGCCCTGTTGGCATCAGGCTTGCTCTATGCCCCGTGTGATTAAAAGGTTTTTAAAACCAGAACCACGAGGAGATCTTATGAAACGTTATTTCTATATCCTTGCGGCTTTGAGCATGGTGCCTACTTATTCAATTGCTCAAAGTCTCGAAAGCGATGTTGATGCGGAGCTGGACCAAATGTATTCCGGCGCTCAATCCGCACCGGCAGCCGCTGCTCCGGCTCCTGCTCCCGCAGCAGGTATTGCCAACACGGCCCCTGTCAGTGGCCAGCCTATTTATATTTTGAATCAGGCGACACCGACATCCAACGCTCAGTTGCAGCAGCAACAAATTCAAAAACAGCCTACAACTGTTATTGAAGCTTCTCCGTTGACGGAGTCTCGCGCGGAACAAATCCGTCGCGCCCGCCAAGATGCTGAGTTGCAAACCGAGCAAAGAATCGTTGAAAAGCTCGAACAATCCCGTATGGAAGACGAGAAAAAACGCGCTGGCGTTCTTTTCGGCGATAAATTTAATCAATTAGATCAACAACAACAGCAACCTCAACAACCTGTGCAACAGCCTGTTTACGCTCAGCCTGTGCAACCGGTTCAACAGGTTCAGCAAGTTGAAGAGCCTAAAGAAAACACTCGCGACATCGTTCGTGAGGAAATCGCGGCAGCAATGAAAGCCGAAGATGAAGCTCCTGTGGCTCCAGTTGAAACCAAGTACGTAGCTGGTATCCTCGGTATCGGTGACTATCCTGATACTCGCCAAGTGAAGGGCAACTATGCTCTGGGTGTGGCGTTCGGTACGAAGTATGACAACTTCGTGGTGGAAGGTTCTTTCTTGTACTCTAACTACACCGTTGAAGGACAAGGTTACTACACTGGCGGTGGTTACGGTTATGGCTACGGCTATCCTTACAGCTCCGGTGGCGTTTATGTTCCTGACACTATCGACGTGCAACAGTACACAGGTTCATTGGCTGCGAAAGTTCAATTGTTCTCTGGTATCATCAAACCCGTGTTCGGCGGTCTGGTTTCTTACTCTTACCGCGCGTTCTCCTGGGACAACCGTTACGGTTACGTGAATGATACAAAAGCGAACTCTCATGCGATTGACGTGGGTGCGCTTTTGGGTGCAGATCTTGAGTTCTCTCCGAAGTATTCTTTGGGCCTGGACTTCCGTTATATGTGGAATCTTTCCAGCCGCGTGAATGCAGGAAACTCTTGGATGTCTGGACCTCAGTATGGAACTCCGATCGAAAAACTGCAGTACTATGTAATGTCCCTTGTCGGACGCGTGAATTTCTAATTTAATCGAAGAAGAACAATTATTAATTCCTCAGTGGTTTACAAACCCCGCTTGCAAAGGCGGGGTTTGTTTTTTTATTCGTAGCGCAGGGCTTCGATAGGATGAAGTTTCGAAGCTTTCTGGGCCGGGTAACTGCCAAAGACAATTCCAATTAGTGCCGAGAATGAAAAAGACATCAGCACCGACCCCACCGACACCGCGGTTGTCCAGCCGAGCACCTTGGAAATCAGAATTGAAAAGCCCACTCCTAATAAAATTCCCATCACTCCGCCGCAGACACTCACCACAATGGATTCCGCTAAGAACTGCAAAAGAATATCGCGACGGCGAGCCCCGATGGCTTTGCGCAGACCGATCTCTTTGGTTCTTTCCGTCACGGAAACCAGCATGATGTTCATAATGCCGATCCCACCGACCACCAAAGAAATCGCCGCGATAGAAGCCAGAAGCATCGACATGGTTTTACTGCTGGCATCGAGTGCTTGCTGAATATCCGCCATATTGAACACATTAAAGGCGTCTTGTTGGGAGGACAGCGGCACGCGATGGCGTTTGATCATTAAATCCGTGACTTCATCTTGAACATTGGAAATTTCCGCGGCGCTGGCGACTTCGATATCCACCGAGTCGACATAGTTTTTTCCGAAAAGGCGGTACATCGCCGTGTTCACCGGCACAAGGATTTTATCATCCTGATCTTGCGGTCCGGCCGCGCCCTTTTCAGGCAGCACACCGATCACACGGAAATTGATGCGATTGATTTTAATCATTTCACCGACCGGCGATTTATCGCCAAAGAGTTCGCGCACCACGGTCACACCCACAACGGCGACAAGGGCGCGGCGCTGAGTTTCTTCTTCGGAAAAAAATCTTCCGTAACTAGGTTCACTGGCGCGCATTTGCGCATAGGCCGGAGCGACACCTTGAACTTGGGTGTTCCAGTTTTTATTTAAATACGTGACCTGCCCCCGCCCTGACGAGGTTGCTGAGACATTTTTAATTCCGCGGATTTGATTCCTAAGAGCTGTCACATCTTCAAGTGTGAGCCGGATGCGTGCTCCGGATTCTTGCACAACTCCGCCCACCCGCACATTGCCTGCGCGCAAAACCAGAAGATTTGATCCCAATGAAGACAGTTGCTGTTCAATGGCTTTTTGCGCTCCACGGCCGAGGGCGAGCATGCCAACGACGGCGGCAACACCGATCAGAATTCCCAGCATGGAAAGTCCCGAGCGGATTTTATTCGCAGCCAGGGTTTTAAAGCCTTGATGAAGATGCTCGAGCATTTCCTTGACTGGAAACTTGGGCGGACGCTCTTCACGGATTTGCGCTGTTTCTTTGACGGTCGATAAAGGTTTAAGTCGTTCGTCGGACTGAATGACACCGTCACGCAGACGGATCAAGCGATGAGCTTGCTGACCGATTTCTTCTTCGTGCGTAACGACGATGATGGTGATTCCTTGGGCGTTGAGATCTTTGAGAATCTGCATGATCTCTTTTTCGCTTTTGGAATCAAGATTTCCTGTCGGCTCGTCGGCGAAGATAATATGGGGATTGTTAATCAATGAGCGAGCGATCGCGATACGTTGCTGTTGACCGCCGGAAAGTTCATTGGATTTATGGTGGATTCTTTCCGCCAAACCCACGGCGTCCAAAAGTTTTTTCGCCTTTTCAAAATCAAAACCGTCCGCGGAGTAAATCAGCGGCAGCGAAACATTTTGCCAGGCTTCCATTCGCGGCAGCAGATTGAATTGCTGGAAAATAAAACCGACTTCTTCACGGCGGACGATGGCAAGTTCATCTTCCGTTAACGTGGACACTTCCCGTCCTAAAAGTTGGTACGAGCCGGAAGTTGGAACATCGAGCAAACCTAGAATATGCATCAATGTGGATTTGCCCGAACCGGACGGTCCCATGATGGCCACAAAATCGCCGCGGTCGATTTTCAGGCTGATGCCCTTAAGAACTTCGACCTTGTCGTGGCCCATTTGATAAGATTTGCGGATGTCCTTGATTTCAATCATACCATGTCCCTAGCGACGACCGCCGCCACCGCCACTGCGGGGAATGCGAGGCATGCCAAAGGGACTTGCGCCGCCAGCGCCTTTGCCGGAGCCCAACTTGAACTGCGGAACCAAAACCACATCGGACTCGTTCAAACCTTCTGTGATTTCCGTGCGTTTTCCATCCGTGATGCCTGTTGTGATATCGCGCGGAGCTCGGCCGCCGTTAGGCTGCTTCACAAAAACTTGCGTTGCGCCCTCCACGACCTTGATGGCTTCATTCGGCACCAAGAGAACATCTTTTTTCTGTTGCACAAAAAAAGTAACGTTCGCGGTCATTCCACTGCGCATGAAGTCCGGCACTTTTTCCGGAATCACGTCGACAATGTAGGTCGTCACATTGTTGACGGTAGTGGCGTCAAAAGCGATTTGATCCACGTGGGCTTCCAGTTTATTTCCGGGATACGCATCCAGTACAATTTCGGCTTTCGAATTTAGTTTTATTTGCGCGATATCGGTCTCATCGACTTGCGCTTTGACCGTGAGATGATCCGACATCACAAAAATCGCATCGGTGGTTGTGAAGGTTTGTCCCGGCTCCACGTTTTTAAGGATCAGCGTTCCTGAAATCGGGGCCATGACTGGAGTTGCGAGATAAAGGTCTGACCATTTTTTATATTCCTCAGATCCCTGCGCGCGGGCGGCATCAAGCATAGCCGCACGCTCCGTGGAACTCATCCAAGCCAGAATTTGGCCTTTGCGAATGGTCTGACCTTCTTTAACCAGAATCTGCTCAATACGGCCGGCCACGGGAGCTTTGATCTCCAAGCGGTTTTTCGGTTGCACTGTGCCCGTGGAAAGAATGGTGATATCGATATCCCCGCGCTGGACTGGGATTTCGCGAAAGTGAACTTCTTCACCGCGGCTGCGGTTCCAGAAATAGTAAACCCCGGCTAGCACAATTCCCACAACGATGACAATCACAGCGGCCTTTTTCATTGCAACTCCCCGATGCCTTGAGTTTTCTGCCAGGTGGCTTCCGCAATCACGCGGTCACGTCTTTTCAACGTCAGATCTTTTTGGCGGGTGATAAGATCATTTTCGATAATGTCCCAGTCATCAAAGGAACTAAGACCGTTATTGTATTTGCTGCGTGCAATCTCCGCGCGCGTTGTCGCCGCCTCGGCAAAAGCAGCACTGACAGAGACATCCTCGACGGCTTCGATAAAGCCGGCGTAGGCGTCCCGCAATTTCGCGATAAGATCCAGGCGCAGATTGCGCAAAGAGTTTTCCGCCACCAGTTTCTGCGCAAAAGAACTTTTCTGAGTGAAATAATCCTTGCCGCCGTTAAAGAGCGACCAGCTCAGAGTCGCACCCACCGACCACAGATCATTTTCCGGAAAAAAGTCTTCGCCATTTTTTCCAACCGAACCTTTCAGTGAAAGTGTGGGATAGAAGTTAGAGCGCGACGTAGTAAGCCCCGCCTCCGCACTTTGCAACTGCGCTTGTGACTGACGGATGTCAGGAGTTTTTTCGGCCAGATCTAAAAACACCGGCGTCTGCGCTGGTCTTGTCAGTTCAGGAACGGTCCCGGTGATTTCGACGGACTCTTCCGGCGGAAGACCCAGGACTCGCACCAAGGTGGCTTGGGCTGTATCCAGCGAATGTTGCGCCTTGAGCACGTCCAGACGTGCTTGTTTCAGATAAGCTTCGGAAAGAAGAACGGAGCCTTTATTTTCGCGGCCGCTTTGAAAACGCAGACGCACAAGGTTTAAGTTGTCGCTGCGTCGTTTTTCAATGCTCTTGGAAAGTTTCAACGAGTCCTGCGCATATAGAACGCCGGCAAAAGCGGATTTAAGGTCAAAGCTGAGTTTTGCCAGTGTTATCTGCAGCTGTGCCTGCGCTGCTTTCAACTTTCCTTCCGCATCGGAAATTTTTGCGACGTCGGAAAAACCATTAAAAAGAGTTTCTGTCGCCGAGAGGTTCGCATTGTAACCTTCGGCGTTGTTGTTCTCGGTTTGACCACGGTTGTAACTGAGATTGGCCGACACTTGCGGCAGAAACCCACTGTAAGATGCTGAAAGAGTGTCCTTGGCGGCTTGCACACTTTCTTGCGCGGCCTGCAGCTCGCCATTATTTTTTTTGATAATTTCCAGGCACTCTGAAAAGCTGTAGGTCGCGGCGGCACAAACGGGGCCGAGGGACAAGATCGAAAGAATTAATACAAGGCGTTTGATCGGCGTAAATCCCATGAATTCTATTGCATCCTTCTCAGTGAAAACAGTCAACTCTTCGAGAGTAATTTTAAAGTGATGAAGAAGTGTGGAAAGCGCCCGACCTTGATCCAAATTGAGATTTAAGAACGCCGAAGTACTTATGAAAAACAAAACCGCCGATCTTGCGACCGGCGGTTTTCACTCCGGAGCCAGTTTCGCTCCTTAAAAAAAGTGATGCGCGAACGACAGAGAAATTTATTTCTTCTTCTCTTTTTTCCCGCCGGATTTGACATCGACTTTTTCAGCGGTCATGGCGTATTCAACAGTCACCTTGTCGCCGACTTTCACATCGCCGATTTTAGTGTTCGGAGTTCTTTCCAGCTCCCAACGCTCTTTGCCTTTTTCAACAACGATTTTTGAATCGTTCACTTCCACAACCGGGCCGGTCACTTGATATGTTTTTGTTGCAGCTCCCGCCAAAGAAGCTGCTGCGATAACAAACGCAAATACCAAACTTTTCATAATTAACTCCTTTTGTTGGAACTCTTTAAGGATATCCATGCCTACACAAACAGCTCAAGGGTTGTTTAGAAGATCATGTCAATGCGCATCTAAGCGGCCGAGGAAGGCAGTTGAATCACGAAGCGCGTGGTGCGGGAATTTTCATCGATATAGAGACGTCCTTGATGACGTTCAATAATTCCTTTGGAAATACTTAAACCCAGTCCCGTTCCCTTGCCGACCTCTTTGGTGGTGAAAAACGGCTGAAAAATTTTTTCTTTGATTTCGGTTGGAATTCCGGGGCCGCTGTCCGTAACCGTGAAGGACACAGTGGAATCCGTTTGTTCAAAACCGACCTGCACCCATTTCTCGGAAGAATTCATCACGGCATCATGGGCATTATGAATCAGATTTAAAAGAACCTGGCCGATTTCCACCGGACGACAACAGACTTTGATATTTTCAGGTATATCCATAAAGCGCAGATCGATATTGTGCATACGGAATTTTTCATGGCACAAAGCCACCGTGTCTTGGATGATCTCTTTCACCGGACTGACCTGCAAAGGATCTTTAGCACCGTTGCGGGAAAAACTTTTCAGTCCCTGAATGATCTTAGCAATTCTTTGCAGCATATCGAGGTTTCTGTGCAAATGGTTCTTCAGGTCTTCCAGATCCACCATATCATCGTCGGTCATGCCGATCATAATTTCAGTCTGCAGATGAACGGCGGCCAGGGGTGTATTGATCTCATGAGCGATACCGCCGGCCATCTCACCGAGCGCGGTCATTTTGGCGCTGTATTCCAGCTGTTGGCGCTGTTCAAGGATCAAATGCGTTTTTTCTTCAACCTTGATTTCGAGCTCTTGATTGAAACTGTGCAGCTCACGATAGGACTGATCGAGCTTTTCTTTCATCTGATTGATGGAATTGACCAGCACATCCAGCTCGTCGGGCCCTTCCTCGAAAGAGTTCTGGCGGCGCAATTTTAGGGGATTGCGGAGGTGTTCATATCGAGCTTCTTAAGGTAGTAGCTGATATCCATCAGATGCCGCGTGAGAATCCGCTGAATCACGAAGTAAATGAGAAATGTCGACAGCAGCGTCTTTAAAAACTGAATGGCCGCGATCAAAGCGATTTTTTCGTAAAGCTTTGTTAGCAAAGGATCCAAATTGGCGTAGACAACCAACTCTCCTAGATTCACAGCGCCGCCATGACTGGCGTAGATCAATGTAAATTTGCGCCGGACTTCTTTAGCATCGGCAGGCAGAGGCACGCCGGCCTTGGCAAGAATATCTTCCTTAGTGCGCACTTCGGCATATTGCACGAAGGGGTTTGTGACAATCCCCTCCAACTGAGTTTGCACCTGAGTGAGATGCAAATCCCAAACGGAGGCGGTCATGCTCTTGACGTAACCCTCTCATATCAAATCGAAATTGCGTTCCACGGCACCGATGTCTTCTTTGTAATCCCGGCGGAGCTGTATCACTGTGCTCAATACCGTCAGAACGGAGCTGACAGCAAGTATCGCAAAGAGAATCTTATGCGAAATCGAAATGGAAGAAGAGCGCAGGAGCTTACGTGCATTCAAGCTACACATCCTTGTAACAGGTTTACAGTTCGGCGCGTTTTTCGGGACACTTGAGCGCGCTTCTTTTAAATTTTCAATAAGTGAAAAAAGTCACAACTCCATTCACATTGCCCGAACATTACAAAACTTTGTCTTCATCTCAACGTCACAAACTCCGAAAAGAACCTATGCCTTGGAGTTGCCCATGATAAGACGTGTGCTTTTAGTCGACGATGATTCTCTGCTGAGGGAAGTGATAATGACGGATCTCCGCCGCCGCGGATTAGAGGTGCACGAAGCAGATTCCGGCAACAAAGCCGTGGCGATCCTGCAAACCACTGTCGTGGATGTGATTCTTTCGGACATTCAAATGCCCCAAGGCACCGGCATTGATTTACTGGATACGGTGCGTGCGCACCATCCGAATCTACCCGTGGTTGTTTTAATGACGGGACACACTCATTTCAGCGAAGGAGAAGTGCTGAAAAGAGGCGCCTTCAAAGTGCTCGCCAAACCTTTCGCCCGTTCAGCGTTGTTGCAAGCCCTCGAAGACGCCTTTGCTGAGGCGGGCGTTTAACTATTTCACTTGCACTTGCGAAAAATAAGCCGCCAGTGCTTGCATGTCTTTTTCGGAAAGGCGCTGTGCGATGGGCGCCATTAAATCCAGACTGTTTTTGCGCTGCCCTTGCTTCCAGGCGACGAGTTGCGCCTGCAGATACTCGGCGTGCTGTCCCGCTAAAGGCGGTATCGCCGGCGGCATGCCGATCCCACCGGGACCATGGCAGTTGTTGCACGCCTGCACTTGAATTTTCTCATCTCCCACCTTTGCTAAGGTTTCTCCGCGCTTAAGAACGGCGGCTGCGGGCTTTTTGCCTTTGGGCGTGGGAAAGGAGATGTTCGCATAATAAGCGGCGACGTTTTCTTTTTCCTGATCCGTCAAAGCTTTGGCGATGGGATTCATAATGGCGTTATTGCGTGCGCCGGTGGCGTAGTCTTTCAGCTGAGCCGCGAGGTAAAACTGCGATTGATTCACCAAACGGGGAAAAGCGGCGGATTTATTTTCTTCCGTGCGCGTGCCGTGACAAGCAATGCACGCGGTGGCTCCCGCCGAAGTTCCCTTGAGTGCTATCTGCTCCCCGGCTTTGACATCCGGTTCGGCGGCGCGGGCGGAGAGAGAAAATAAAATCACTGTCGTAAAATACAAAAAATATCTTTCCATGATCTCACCCCATGGCTCCGGGAGATTTCACGTAACGCTTTAAGGCCTCCGCCGCCCAATAAGTCAAAGCGCCCACGGTTCCGGTTGGATTGTAGCAAGAGTTTTGCGGGAAGGCGGAAGCTCCCACCACAAAAAGATTGGAAACGTCCCAGCTTTGCAAGTAACGGTTCACAGCACTTGTCTTCGGATCCGTGCCCATCACCGCACCTCCTGTGTTGTGAGTGGTTTGGTAAACCGTGGTGTTCCAGGATTTTTCCCGCGCTTGCACGGCAACTTGTTTTCCACCCATCTCCTCACCGATCTTTTTCATCTGATCGCCAATGTAGCGAGCCATGCGAATGTCGTTATCTGGAAAATCAAAAGTAATACGCAAAAGCGGTAAGCCCCAGGCGTCTTTGTAGGTGGGATCCAAATCGAGATAATTTTGACGGCTGGCGGTCGATCCACCGTGCCCGTTGAGGTTCACGGTGTGATTGTAGTGACGGACGACGGCTTTTTTCCAATCCGCTCCCCACTTCGGTGTGCCCGGTGGTGTGGGACGATATTCAATAGGACGACCGTTGGTGTTGATCGCCCCGACATAAGCTCCGCCGATGAACTTGAGCGGTCCATGATCGAAATTATCTCCGGAAAGATCATCAATGAGTGTTCCCGAAGAACCCGAAGCCATGAACGGATTGATATTGACACTTTCATCATAAAAAATCTGCGCCGAATTCATCGTTTGATAAGCATAGTTGCGTCCGACAACACCTTCGCCCGTTTTGGGATCATAAGGTTTACCGATCCCCGAAAGCAGCAGCATGCGCACATTGTTCAGTGAGAAAGCTGTGAGCAAAACAAGATCCGCGGGTTGTTCAAACTCTCTCCCTGCCGCATCGACGTAGGTAACACCGGTGGCTTTCTTTTTATCTTTATCCAAATTGATGCGCAGAACCTGGCAGCCGGTGCGCAGTTCATAGTTGGACATCTTGAGAGCCGCCGGAAGAATGATGGTTTGCGGGCTTGACTTCGCATAGTGCTCACACCCGAAGCGCTCACAGAAACCGCAGAAAGAACAGGTCTGCATGGAAAGTCCTTCGGGATTGGTATAAGGCTGACTTAAATTCGACGAGGGTTGCGGAAATGGATGATAGCCGAGATTGGTCACGGCTTTGCGGAAGAGAGCCCCGGCATAATGCTCTTTCATCGGTGGTGTCGGGTATTCCCGCGAGCGCCAGCCTTCAAAAGGATTACCTCCGGCTTGAATTTTTCCTTTGATGTTTCCCGCTTTGCCGCTCGTGCCGCAGAGATATTCGAAACGGTCATAGTGCGGTTCAAGCTCGTCATAAGTGACGCCCCAATCTTGAATCTGTAAATCAGGGTCCAAGAATTTTTTTCCATACCGTTTTTCGATATGAGTTTTATAGATGAAGTCCGCGACTTGAAAACGGTACGTCTGTCCGTTCCAGTGCACCATCGCACCTCCCGTTCCGGTGCCAGGCAAAAAACTGTCCCAGCGGCGGATGGGCAAGGCTGTTTGATCACTGTTATTGCGGGCGGTGACGGCCTCTTTGGTGTTGTCCTGCATGAGGGCTTTGCGCACAGCAAAGCGCAACTCATCATGCATGTTTGGAGATTGAAAATCGGGAACGGTGTCCAGCTGCGGACCACGCTCCAGGCCGACGACTTTTAGTCCCAGGGCCGCCATTTCTTTTCCCAAGATGGCGCCGGTCATTCCCACGCCAACTGTCACGACATCGACTGGTTTTAATCGCGTTGCCATCAGCGGCCTCCTTGACCGTGTTTCAAACTGGATGGAATGTTAGGATGCGTATGAATTTTTCCCATCGCGTCTTCGGCAAGACTCAAAGGTTCACGGTCGATTTTAATACCGTGCTTATCGACAAGATCATAGTAGCTGCCGTAAGCGCCGGGAAAACCAATCATGCGCCAAGAGATTTTATTGTAGTTGCCGCCGTAAACAGGATCGGAGAAAAATCCTTCCATTGTCAGTTGCAACAGCGAAGAAAAGAAAACTTCCGCCGGTACACCGTCAAGATCGGTGCCGCCTTTTTCCAGAGATTTCAAGAAACTGTCTTGTTCTTCCGGCGTCATTTTATTCAGCGGTTTTTTCATTTGTTTTGCGAGGGCTTTCAAGGCTGTGCGAAAAAGCTCCGCGGGAGTGAAGGGCAATTGATAACCTTGAGTCGGCGTGCCTTTTTGCCACGGCCCACTACGATAAAGGCGCTCTCCAGCACCCCAACTGCCGCCGAGTTGTTTATCAATATAATTAGGAACTCCGGCCTCGATGGCGCCGCCCCACTTTTCATCTGCCGGAATCAGGCGTGCGACCGCGGCTTCAATAAAAGCCGCCTCTTGCCTGTTCAAAAATGTGTAGGTTGTTTTCGGCGCATTTTGTTTTGCCGGTTTCGCCGAAGTCTGATTGTGCTGAGCGTGAGTTTCCGGTTTGGTTTCCGCCACAGCAGGCGTAACTGGTAGAGTCGCTAGCAATCCGGTGGCCGCTAACTTTAAAGCGTCGCGACGGGAAAATTCAAAATCCTTGCCTGAATCCTGTTCCACTTCGATCCTCCGATTCTGACACTGGACCTAAGATGAAGCGGAACAGGAGGTTTTGCAAAGCCCGCGGGGCGATCTGCAAACAAACAGTTTCATTTGTGCTAATTCACATTCTACTCTTTATGGTCCACATTGCTTTCCGTGTTGCTGTTGCTTTCCGAACCTCCACCGCCCACACCGGTGCGCGATTCAGAACTCTTGCCCTTGTGGTGCATCTTTTTCTTTTTGCCATGCTTGGTGGATTTCATGTGCTTTTCATGACCCATGTCTTGATCCGTGGTTGTCGTGGAACCTGGAGAGCCCGTGGGTGCTGGTTCTTGCGCTAAGGACGGACCTGCCGTCAGCGCCACAATAATCACAGCACCGAGAAATAATCCTTTGCGGAAATTGTTCATATGAACTCCTTTGGCGTGATTGAGTTTGTTTCATTGTAGACGCTTTTTGTGAAGTGCGGTGTTTGTATCTTCACGGCAGATGCCCCCGCACATAGAGTCCGGTGTAAGGCCGCAGACTTTGAAGATGTCTTTGCGACAGCTCAGCTTCAAAACACCGTTCCACAGGGATAATCTAGATAAAACACGGAGGCCGCTATGAAACGCTTCAAGGATCGCGCCGAAGCAGGACGTCTTTTGGGAGAAAAACTTCTTTCTTATAAAAACCAGAACCCTCTTCTGCTCGCCATTCCTCGCGGAGGTGTTCCCATCGCCGCGGCAGCCGCGCAAGTTTTGCAGTGTCCGTGGGATCTTCTGCTGGTCAAAAAAATCGGTGCTCCTTTTCAGCCGGAACTTGCCATTGGTGCCGTCTCCGAAGACGGGAAACCTCATTTCAATGCGGACTTGGTCAAACTTTTGAGCATTGATTCTAAGACCCGGCAAAAACTTACTGAACAAAAAGTGCGTGAGATTGCAGAACAAAACCAAAAGTTTCGTCAAGGCCGTCCGCCCGAGGATGTCCGCGGCCGCGTCGCCATCATTGTCGATGACGGCATTGCTACCGGAGCGACCTTGATTGCCGCGGTTCAACTTCTTAAACAAAGAGGCCCGGCGAAAATCGTGGTTGCGGCTCCGGTCGGAGCGGAAGAAAGTATTGAACGCCTCGAGGACTACTGCGACGAAGTGGTATGTCTGGAAGCGCCACCTAATTTTATGGCCGTGGGTTTGTGGTATGAGTCTTTCAATCAAGTCGAAGATCAGGAAGTTTTGCGCTTTTTTCAGGAGTCTCAAAACTTCCGTTCAAGGGCCGCTTCTCTTAAAACCGCACCCCGGCCTGAAACGGTGAATCTTAAAGACGGCGAAAAAACTTTCACAGGCGAATTGACAACTCTGCCTGACATGAAAGGTGTTGTGATCTTTGCTCATGGAAGCGGCAGCAGCCGTTTGAGCCCACGCAATAAGTACGTCGCCGAAAAACTGCATGAGGCTGGCTTCGGCACTCTGCTTTTTGATTTGCTAACCACGCAAGAAGCTGACGACCGCCGTCTGGTTTTTGACATCGAGCTGTTGGCGCGTCGTCTGGGTCTTGCGACGGATTGGACCGATAATAAATTCCAAGGAGAAATGCCCATCGCCTACTTTGGTGCCAGTACCGGGGCCGGGGCCGCTCTGAGTGCCGCCGCCCAAACGAAAAAAAATATTTTCGCTGTTGTCAGCCGTGGGGGGCGCCCCGATTTAGCCTTGCCTCAGCTTCCCTTTGTCAGTGCCCCCACCTTGCTTATTGTAGGAGCGGCTGATTCGGCGGTCATTCCTCTCAATGAAAAAGCAAAACAAAAACTTCCTCATGCCGAAATGGTCTTGGTGCCGCGGGCGACACACTTGTTTGAAGAGCCTGGCACCTTGGATGAAGTGGTCCGTTATGCCGTGGACTGGTTCACCAAACATGCACCTGATGAACACAGCACCGGTTCCGTCGTCACAGAGTTGCAACGGCGCGCTCATCCTCTGACGGATCCCGAAAGTTTTGAGGAGCTGATTTCAAGTCTCGCTAAAAAACAAATCGTGATGCTGGGCGAAGCCACCCATGGCACGGCTGAGTTCTATCAATTGCGCCGGGAAATTTCCGAACGCCTGATCGAAGACCACGGCTTTACTTTTATCGCCGTGGAAGGCGACTGGCCGGATTGTCAAAAAATCAACGACTATATTCACACCAGCCATGGTGGAAATGCCATCGAGGTTTTAAAACGTTTTGAGCGCTGGCCGACGTGGATGTGGGCCAATGAAGAGATCGCCCGCCTGGCCGAATGGATGCGTGAAAAGAGAGCTTCTTTTTACGGTCTCGATGTTTATTCCCTGTTTGAATCCATGGACTATGTGAACGCCTTTGCGGAAAGTTTGGGGCCGGACACCGCCAAAAACGTGCAAGCCCATTACAACTGCTTTGCGCGGTTTGAGCGCGACGAAAAAGCCTATGCCCGCCACATCGCCAAATTCCCCGAAGGCTGCCGCAAGGAAGTCGTCACGAATCTGCAAAACATCCTGCGCTTGCGTCTTGACGAAATCGCCGCCGAAGAACCGGATCTTTTCAATGTGCAACAAAGCGCGCGCATCGCCGCTCATGCTGAAGAGTACTACCGGGCCATGCTCTTTGGCGGACCGGAGTCGTGGAATGTGCGTGACAACCACATGATCGACACCCTGGATATCCTTTTGCGCCGTCACGGCGGTAAAGCCATCGTGTGGGCACACAACAGTCACATCGGCGACTATCATGCGACCGACATGCGCCGTGAAGGATATGTCAATATCGGAGGTCTTGCGCGCGAACGCTTTGGCGCAGACAATGTGTCACTTGTCGGCTTCGGCACTTACGAAGGCCACGTGCTTGCCAGCACCGCATGGGAAGGGGCGGAAACTGTGACGCCTCTGCCCTCGGCTCGCGCGGATTCCTGGGAGGACTATTGTCATCAAGTGGCCAGCCGCTTGCCTGACAAACGCTTTTTTGTGCTCTTTGATCCTCCGGCAAGACGAAGCATTTTAGGTCAGGAACACTATCCCCATCGCGCTGTGGGTGTGGTCTACCGCACGCAGTTTGAATCCAAAGGACACAACTACGTGCCCACGATTCCGGCGCGCCGTTATGATGCCTTTGTCTTTGTGGATAAAACGACGGCTTTGAAGTCCGTTCCAACACACTTAAACAAACTGGATTTTCCGGAAACGTGGCCGGGAGGTTTTTAAATTCCGTAACTTTTTTGTCGCCCGCAGGAGCGCACCATGGAGTCCGCGGGCGTCAGGCGTTTGACATCGAGATAAGCGATAGCTCCTGAAGAAAAATGCAATAAGACTTGTTTTTTGCGGTGAATGCGCGCTTGAGCCAAAGCATTTTTCAGATCATCAAGATTACGCACCTTTTTATCTTCGACAGAGACCAGAAAATCTCCAAGATAAAGACCGGCTTCCTCCGCCGGCGTGCCGGCCCCAATATGGGTCACAATCAGTGAGGAACCCCAGCGATAATACTCGCGGCAAACCGGATCCCGGTCAAAGCCTATACCTTCCAGAGCATCCAAAATTTCCACACTCATCTCTTGAAAAATCATGCCGCCGAAAAACATGTAACGGCGCTTGCTCAACACCGGACACGTCGGAATGGAATCATCCTTCCACAAAAAAGCCGGGCCTTTCAAAGTCAAAAGCTGACCGTCCCGGAAAACCCGCAGCGAAAACTCTTCCCCCAAGCCGACTTTGTGGAGGAGGTCGAACAAGTTGCGCTTGCGCACGTTTCTTTCACCGAGAACATTGCCATGGCGATCGAGCTTATGACGGTTGACCTCCAGCACGACATCCAAAGGTTTGAGGCCCAGACTCTCCGCCGGGCTTCCCGGAGTTACGCGTATGACAATGACTCCGACGGGTGTTTTTAAACCCATCTTGCTTGCATTCACGGCGGAATTTTTTTGAAAGAGAGCGCCGAGTTTAAAAAGGCCCGCGGGCTTGTTGTCCAAAAAAAGATCCAGAGCGTTTTCCACCAAATGCACCGGAGTGATAAATCCGATATTTTCCGCTCCGGCGATGATGGCGGTGTTAATGCCGACGACCTTCGCCCCGCGAATCACGGCCGGTCCGCCACTGTTTCCGAAATTGATCGCGGCGTCCGTCACCATGCGCTCCACCGTCGTATCGGTGCCGGCGATAAAATTCGACAACTCCCCGCCAGAAATATGCGGCTCCGACATACCTAAGGGATAGCCAATGGTTTTGACTTCTTCGCCGCGCTTGATCTCTTGCTGGTATGCGGGCACAAGGCAAGGGATGCTTTTTTCTTTGGAGAGTTTAATGAATCGCTCCTTTTCACCTTTCGCAAAGGTCAGAAGAGCGACGTCCGGTTCGAGATCATCGACCAATCCCACGATTTCAACTTTGAAAAATTCGTCGCTGGTCATGATGGATTTGATTTCAAGACTGCGCGAATTGCGGGCCACGTGACCGTTAGTCAGAATGTAGCCATCTTTTCCGCGCAAGCGGATGAAAAAGCCGGTCCCGGTCCACTCTTCGGGCACGACAAAGCGCGGATCCAGGATGGTGCGGGATTCGTTCTCATTAAACCCGCGCGCATGGATGCGAACCACGGCCTTAATCGCCGCGCGCACATCTTCAACGAGGTTCGTTTTGCTGGAAGACAGACGTTTTTTCGTGAACCTTTGAGCCATGGGCCTATTTTTCTCCGCGAAGGAACCCCCGTCCACAGGCATTTAGAGGCTTTGCCAGAAGTCTGTTTGTTCGCGCAGGCAACCGGCCTAGAGACAACCTTCGCCCCCTGTGTCGGCGTTTTTTACATGGTTTTGGGTTCTATTTGAATTCACAAGGGAATGACGGCCGGAACGGATATGGCATCAGGAGGGGCAGAGGATATACCTATGAAAAGCAAAATCGCATTTTTACTTTTGTTCGTGCTGGCGGAAAATGTTTTTGCGAGCCTGGGCGACGAAGCCCACTCCTCGTCCGCCTTAAGCCTTTCCGGCTATCAAACCACCTGCCTGGGCGAGGGTTGCGCGGAAGAGAGTTTCGTTCCTTCTCCGGCAGTCGTTGACGCTGAATACGTTCAAGCCCGTATCGTTCCCGGTTCCGCAATTCTCAGCAACCTTGCCGTGGAAAACATGGAGACCGGAGAGGTCGTGAAAGTTTCCGCTGACAACCGTGAGATTGACTTTCTCACCGCAGACGGTTCTTTGGCGGAAGACATCACGGAAGCCGCTTATGTGCTGATCCCGAACTATTACTTTCCTTCTATGGCGCAAGAATTCGCGGGTAAAGGCAATGCACCTGCCGCTTTGAAATTAGCAATTTGGCACGAGTGCCGTGGCGACATCGTCGGCCGCTACGTCATGGGTCGTAAATGCTCGGACCGCCCTATTCATCCCAGCCTTCTTTCTGTGATGGAAGACAGTTTGCTTGATATCGTCGGCGGCCGTCAGCTGATCCTTGTGCACAAAGGCATCATGGGTGATGCTCGTCACGCCGAAAAGAAGAGCTTGCACAATACAGGTCGCGCGATTGACGTTGCGGAAATGATCGTCGACGGCAAAAGATACGTTTACGAAAAAGCGTCCTTCAATCCAAAATCTTCCGAGCGCGCGTTCTTCCTGAAAGTAATGGCGGGCTGGGAAGCCGCCGTCAAAAGACATTGCGGCAGCACGGTGGCGGCAACGACCATCAACTGGACAAACAAAGATCACCGCCACCACATCCACCTCGGCACGACTTACAACTGCAGATAAACAAGATCCCCGCGTGACTTCACACAAGTTCCGCGGGCCTTCATTTACAAGCGCTTCCTCACGATTAAAATCGAACTATGGAGGAAGCCATGCTTGAACCGCATCGTCCCGATCCCGAAAGCGAAAAAGATCAAAAACAAGAGCACGAAGAAGTTCCTATCCCCTACAAAGTATTCTTGCGCTGGGCCGTTTATCTCACTATTGGCGGATTAATTCTGGGCTTTATCGCCTACATGGCGTTTTTCTCCTCAAACCCCCGTTGACGTTCCCACGGGGCAGAGTATTCTCAAATCTGCGAGCCCACACTCGCGGAATGGGGAAACGGCATGAAAGACAGTTGGAATCCCGCGCAGTACGAAAAATTCAAAGAAGAACGCTCGCAACCATTTCTAGATTTGCTGCAAACTCTGCAACCACTGCCTCCGAAAGCAACGGCCCTGGATCTAGGTTCCGGCACCGGTGAACTCACGGCCCTGTTTCACAACCGTTTTCACCCACAAACTACAGTGGGGCTCGAACGCTCCGAAGCCATGCTTAACAAAGCCACCCCATTTCAAATCGGAGGCCTGTCTTTCCTTCAAGGCGACATCGAAACCTGGAGCGCTTCGAAAACCTACGACGTCATCATCTCCAACGCCGCCCTTCAATGGTGCCGTGATCATAAAAATCTGCTCGCAAGAATCAAAGAAGCGTTAAAGGACCAAGGCCAAATCGCGATTCAAATGCCCATGAATCACGATTACGCAACCCACGTTCTGGCCAAAAAAATGAGCGAAGAACCTCACTGGAACAAACTCTTAAAGGGTGAAGTCTATGACAAGTACTCTGCCCTTTTAACACCCGAAGAGTACGCGCACGTGCTCTTCAATCTCGGCTTCAAAAAACAAAACGTCTTCCTCAAAGTCTACGGCCACGTTCTCTCCTCAAGAGAAGACGTCGTAGAGTGGGTCAAAGGCTCACTCCTCACCTATTTCCAAAGCCGCCTCACCCCGGAAGACTACGAAAATTTCATCAAAGAATTTAAAGAAAGACTTTTCAAAGACCTTCCTGACGAAAAACCATTCTTTTATCCATTCAAACGACTCTTCATTTGGGCCCAACTTTAAAAGAACTATAAAAAAGGAAAACCACTAAACTCAGCGCGAGAAGCCGAGATCTTTGTCGGAGGGGAAGGCCAACGGCTGGCCCCTCTCCCGAAGGCGGCCTCCGCCAAGCGTGATGCGTTCGCCGTCGGCACGGCGGCGATGGCGGCAGAGCTCAAGGACGAGCGTGCCGCCGTAGCGGAGAGGGAGTCGGCCGTTGGCCTTCCCCTCCGCACGAAGAGCTAAGTGACTTCCGCAGCCGCCTCGTCAAAGTGTCTTTCCCTTTTGTCAAATCGTGCGAATAGACTGTAAACGCAAGGAACAACATAAAGAGTCAGCAAAGTGGAAACAAGAACCCCACCAATGACAGCGATGGCCATCGGCTGACGGGCTTCCGCTCCAGGTCCGAGGCTCAGAGCCGCAGGCACCGCACCGGCGATGGTCGCAAACGATGTCATCAAGATCGGACGGAGACGTGTCGGACACGCTTCAAGCAGCGCTTGATTGACGTGAATGTGCTCTTGATCGCGACGCTGATTGGTGAAATCCACGAGCAGAATCGAGTTCTTTTTTACGATACCCATAAGCAGGATCAAACCGATCATACTGAAGATGTTCAACGATTGCCCGCCGATCAAAAGCGCTAAAAACGCTCCCGAGAAGCTGAACGGCAAAGCCATGAACACCGTGATCGGGTCAATGAAACTGTTAAACTGGGACGCCAGAACCATGTAGGCGACAAGGAAACCCAGCACCAAGGCAAAGATCAAGCTCAAGAAACTTTTTTGGAATTCTTCGGCGGAACCACTGAGCAGAACCTCGTATCCTTCCGGCAAAATCTTTTTAGCAACTTCCTGAGCTTTAGCTACGGCCTGTTGCTGACTCAAACCAGGGCCGATATTACCGAAAATCACAATCGAGCGCTGGCGGTTTTTACGCGAAATGCTCGATGCCACGGAAGCCTCTTTGATATCGACGACGTCCGCGATCGGCACAAGCTCACCACGGTTGTTACGCACTTTCAAATCACGGATGCGCTCTTGCGGAGAGCGCCCGTCCTCGGTCATCTTCACGCGGATGTCGTAACGGTGGCCGCCTTTTTCATAAGTGCCCGCCACCACACTTCCCATCATCGCGTTGACCACCTCACCGATAGCAATAACGCTCACGCCACGGTCTGAAGCTTTTTGACGGTTGGGAATGATTTGAATTTCCGGAGCCCCGGCTTGATAGTCGGAGTTCACATCCGTCATGATCTTTTGTTTTTTCATTTCTTCAACGATCTGCTCGGAATACTTGCCCAGTTCATTCCAGTTCGGTCCTTGAATGCTGAATTCCACCGGATACCCTTTACCGCCGCCGCCACCGAAGCCTTGCGTCGATGGGTCTTGCACCTGTGGTTTGGAATCAGGAATGGTTTTATTCAAATAATCACGCACCACTTCGATGAATTCCTGCTGGCTCAGCTCACGGCCTTTTTCTGGAGATTTGCCGCGTTTGCCTTTGGGTTTCATATCGACGAAAATGATGGCATTGTTCGCCTCACCCCCGGTGAAACCACCGGCGGCGACAAACGTTGCGTTGACCTCAGAACGCTTGAGCAAGAAATCTTCAATTATACGCACTTTTTCATCCGTAAACGTGATGGATGACTTCGGCGGGTTGCTGATTTGAATCATCAAAGAGCTTTGATCCTGAGCCGGTTGGAATTCGCCTTTCAGGAACGCCACGGAGGAAAAACTCAAGATAAAGAACAGCAAGGATACACCGATGACTTTCCAACGGTGGCGCAAAGCCACGTCCAAGGTGCGAGTGTAAAGATGGCGCAAGCTTTCAAAGCCCGCCTCAAACGCACGGCCCAGACGGGTTTTTCTTTCTCCGCTTTCCACAAACTGCGATGCGCGCATCGGCGTAAGTGTGAGGGCCTCCAGCAAGGAAATCATCACCGCGGCACTCATGGTGACACCGAACTGGAACAAGAAGCGGCCGATCAAGCCTTCCATGAAGGCAATCGGCAAGAAGATCGCAACCAGTGAAACGGAAGCCGCCATCGCGGCGAAAGTGATCTCACGGGCACCGACCAACGCGGCTTCACGGCGTTTTTTACCCATCTCCAAATGGCGGATGATATTTTCCAAAACCATGATGGCGTCGTCGACGACAATACCGATGGCCAAACTCAGACCCATCAAAGTAAAGATGTTCAGCGTAAAGCCCGCAAAGTAAAGAATGATGAAACTTCCCAATACGGAAGTTGGAATCGCGAGCAAAACGTTGAGAGTGGAAGACCACGAACCTAAGAAAAGCCAGCACACCAAGGACGTTAAAAGAGCAGCAAGAACCAGCGTCAAAACCAGTTCATGCACGGATTCTTCGACGAACTTCGTACCGTCGTAGTTCACGACAATGGAGGTTCCTTCAGGAAGAGTCTTTTGAATTTCAGCAATACGTTCCTTCACGGCTTTAGCGACCGCCACGGCGTTGGAACCACGCTGTTTCACGACACCGAGACCCACCGCGGACTTGCCGTTTGCGCGTGCAAACTGCACGACATCGACCATGCCTTCTTTGAAATCCGCGACTTTCCCCAGAGGAATTGGATTGTAGTTCGGTCCGCCACCACGGGAGTTCACGAGAATATTTCCGAACTGCTCCACCTTCTTGGCTTCACCCAAAGTGCGCAGACTGTATTCAGTTTTGTTGTATTCAGCGCGACCTGCGGGAGGCTCGGCGTGTTCGTTGCGCAAAGTAGCCACGACATCGGAAACAGAGAGCGCATAATTGTTCAAATCCTTATTGCGCACCCACACACGCAGATTGGGCTCAAGATAACCCGGCATCCACAAGTTACCAACGCCGGGAACAGTCGTCAGACGGTCACGGATTTCGTCCTTAACGAAAATCATCAATTGTTCCAGAGGCATTTTTGAACTGGATAAGGACAACCACATGATCGGGAAATCTTCCGGGTTGATCTTCATCACCGTCGGCGCATCCATGTTTTTAGGAAGTGCTCCTTGGATTTGGGAAAGCTTGGCTTGCACGTCCTGGAAGGCGACGTCGATGTTGCGTTCCAGATCAAACTCCACCGTGATATCGGCGGTGCTATTGCGCGCGACTGAAGTGATGTTCTTCACACCTTGAATACTGATCAACGCGTCTTCAATCGGGTCGATGACATCGGCTTCCATGACTTCGGGAGCCGCGCCTTCGTAGCGCACCGATAAAGAGATCATCGGGAAATCCACGTCGGGCAGTTCACTCACCCCCATACGCATAAAGCCGATCGCACCAAAGACGATCAAACCAAACATCAGCATCCACGCGAAAACGGGCCTGCGAATTGAAATATCTGAGAGAATCATGTGTTAGTCTTCCTTCACGGCCGGTGCCGCGATTTCTGCTGAAGCGATTTGCAGGCGGATCAAATCCATTTGCACGTTAAAGCGCGCCTGATCCAAAGAGCGAGTCGCTGTTCTAAAATCCGTCAAAGCCATTTGCACGTCGATATTGCGCGCCAATCCCCGGCGGTAATCACGCTGCATGACTTGATAGTTTTTCTCCGCCAAAGCCGCTGACTTTTGCAAGGCCTCGACTTGTTTTTGGCGAGTGAGAAATGTTTCGTAATAAGAGGAGATCTCTTGACGAGCTTGACGACGCAAACGCGCCAGAGTCAGCTCCGCTTCCAATTTTTTCGCTGCGGCGGAGCGCACCTTGGACTGAGTCGTGCCGCCTTCAAAAATCGGCAAGGTGAAATTGAACTGCACGTCCCACGTCAAATCCTCGGTAAACCCGGGAGGACGTTTGAAGTAATAGTTCCCAGTGACATCCAACGAAGGCCAATGCGCCCCTTTGGCGATGGACACTTCTTCTTCGGCGGCCGCCAATTGCTCACGCGCGGCTTTGATATCATAACGCTCTTCCAGACGGCTCAAATAGTGGTCCACGGAACTCAAACGCTTGCCACCCGCCAAATCCGGATCGCTGAGCACTTCATCCACCGGCAAACCTGTGACAAAAGCGAAATTCTCACGGGCCATTTTCAACTGACCGCGGGAAAGTTGCGCTTCGGCTTTCAAAGCCGCTTCCGTCGATTGCGCGGTGAGAACTTCATTGGTGTTGGATTCCCCACGACGGGCGCGACCCTGCAATTCGGTGACACGGTCTTCGTAGAGCTTGGTTTGCACTTCGAGATTTTTAAGATCACGTTCCAAGTTTAAAACCGTGAGGTAAGCCATGGAGACATCCTGATACAAGGACAAGAGCGCTTGATTGCGCGCTTCCTCTTGAGCACGGACTAAATCTTTTTGTTGGCGCAAACCTGCAAACTCGCGCAAGCCCCGGAACAACACTTGCGTTGCGGAAAGATTGATCGTTGTTTGCTTGTCAGGAAAAATATCCCGGGCGATAGGATCGGACGGTTCCGGTTGCACCAGATGAGTCGCATTGAGTGCCACCTGCGGATACAAACCTCCACGCAGTTGCGAAACGCGTTCACGAGCTTGCACCACTTGCACTTGATTCAGACCGACAGTTTCGTTCTTTTGCAAGGCCGACTGGAAAGCTTCCTGAAGAGTGGCGGCGGAGGCGGATTGATAAAAAGAGAAAACACCAAGGAGCGGTAACAGTAGAATTGTACGCATGGTCAACATTCTTACTTAGGTTGTGCAATTTTCAAATCAAAGATTTTTAACAGATGAAAAGTATTCTATGCGTTAAACGCAGAGTTTAACGCTCGCGCAAAGACAGCCCCGAGAACTTAGCTGGCAAATTTGTTCTTCTACAAGAAGAGATCCTCCGGCTCCGCCCACAGACGGCGCTTGAGTTCCTGGCGCGTGATCGGCCCTAAATCCTTAGCGATCTCATGAGTGATCGCGCGGCGCAGATCTTTAGTAAAGACCGCGCGCAGGCGACCCAAGAATTGCGGTTCCGCGATCAGAACCAGTTCTTCAAAAGCCCGGTGCTGGTAAGCGTCCTCAAGGTACATCGTGACCCGTTTGGCAAATTCCTGCGCCACCCGTGCCGTGGGCGACTGCGGCTGGGTGAGGTTTGAGCCGTAGGAATAAATCGCGGCAAAGTGACCGGGCTTATCAGCATTGATGTCGCGTGCGCGCAAACGGCCCCGCGGGTTGTCTAACTGAGTGAGAAACTCCACCTCACTGTCACGGCGGTTGTTGAATCCGAAAATCTTAGCTCCACTGCGGTTGACGACGACGATCCATGTTCTCATGCTTTACCGCCTTTCTTATCATCCTCTTCCGAGAATAGCTCCAATGGCGCAAGAGTCTCAACATGACCCCTCACACTGGACTGTCAAATGACGTTTTGAGTTTTGTCTCCACCAGGAGGAAAATGGCTTTGAGCGGAGTCTATGCGGAGGTCCCATGTTAGAAAAAATGACCCACGATGATCTGTTACGCCTCACCGCTGTCCAGGACGGTCCTTGTGTTTCGATCTACATTCCTGCCATGCCGGATAAAACCCTGCAAATAGAGTATGAAGCCTTGGTGCGCAGGGCGACTTACCTTCTGTCCTTTGACCCTCGCGAAGATCTGCGCGAGCGGCTCTTGGATGAGCTTTATTCTTTCAATCCGCGCGAGCACTTCTCCACGGAGCAACAAGGTGTTGCGCTTTTCTTGAATAAACACTGGAGCGGTTTTTACCTCGCCAATCACGACGTGCCTTCCAAAGTTGTCGTGGCGGAAACGTTCCACCTCAAACCGCTTATCGACGATTTGCAAGGCGATCATATTTACAACGTCTTGGCTCTATCCGCTGAAGAAGCGATCCTTTACCATTGCGACAGCGGTGCCAGCACCGAACAGCACACCTTTCTTTTTCATCAAGGTCAGCACAGCAACAGCATCCACTGGAAACACCATGATGAAACCGAAACAGCGCAAATTCCGCACTTAAAAGCGCAACTGCGCGGCCGTGGCGCCCACGACACGCACTTTAAGAAAAAATCAGGAGCGAAACTGTTCCTGCGCTGGATTGAGGCGAAGATTGCAAAAGACGTGGGCTATAAAACACTGCCTCTTTTCGTTTTTACCAATGAAACACTCTTTCACGCCTACAAGGAAGTTTGCACGCATCCCACACCTGTTTTGTGCAAAATCGACACAAGCAAGGGCTTGCCGCGCACGGAAGCTTTGATCCATCAGGCCAATTCTCATATTCGACAGGATCTGCTCAAGCACCGTCATGTTTCCACTCAGGAGATGGAAGATCTGGCGCGCCAGAAAAAAGTCATTGATGATCTCGTGAGAATTTCCCGGGCCGCGCTGAGCGGTCAGGTGAAAACACTTTTTTTGAGGGATAATAGCGAAATCTGGGGACAGCTCCACCGCCGAAGCGCGCAGATCACCTTCCACGAAAAGCAGATGAACTCCAAAGATGATGATATTCTCGATGATATCGCCTGCGAAGTCATCAAACATGGTGGAGAAGTGATCGTGCTTCCGGATAAGGACATGCCGTCCCCTTCTCCTGCCGCGGCTATTCTCAACGCTTAACGCTTTTGCAAGCCGGAATAAATCAAGCCTTGTCCCAGCGAGGCTTGAACTGTTTCAACTTGCGGGATTTTCAGCGCTTGCATATATCCCAGCACCAGCGCGAGATTGGAAATATCGGTAACATGGTAATCACTTTCAATTTGCGCATCGCTCAAAACGGAGCGAATTTTAAGTGTTTCCGCAAGCTCTTCGGAGTTAAATTCGGCAGCGCCTTTTTTTACTTGGCGTTGCACCGACATCGAAAGCACACCGCCGACCCCCAGCCAGCGCGCCTTTTGCGCGTGCTCTTTAAAAAAAGACGGCACATGCAAGTAAGCATGATTTTTCGCCAGCTGCACGGCGGCTTCACGCTGACGCGCCAACGGATTTGGCGACGACACCCTCTTAGGATCTTTAAACTGCAAAACTTGCAGGATTTCATTTTTAAATGTCACCGAAGCTAAGTTGCCCTGAAAGACATGAACTTTATTTTTCCAACGCGCATACATTTGCATGGAACCGCCACCAATATCCCACACGATGACTTTTTCTCCCGCAGGGATATTTTTTTGCGCCAAGGCGGACCAATAACCTAGTTCCGCTTCTTTTTCCTGAGAGATCACTTCGACGGGAATTTGCAAAGCTTGCGAAATTCTTTGGGCCGTGGCGGCGCCATTCTTGGCAACGCGAAAGACAGAGGTGGCCACGGCCTTCACCGTGGACACGTTCAATTCTTTCATCTTCAGCATCAAACGCTTAAAGTGCGGAATGGCTCCGTCAATAATTTCAGCGGGAATTTCCTGCGTGGCGGATTTTTCCAACGCTTCATTGAGAGCCAGCGGCATGCGCTCATCAAGCAGCACCTCCACGATTTTTTTCTGACAGACGTCGACCACGGCGGCAAATGCCTTGGTCGTGCCCGAGCCAAAATCCAAAGCGCCATGCCGTTCCTCGCAGGGAACTGCCGCAAAACTGGCAAGACTGTGCGTGAAAACAAGACCTATCAATGCGGAACCAAAAAATCTCATCGCTCGATGCTCCACGTGTCGTCCGCGCGTTCAAGGTATTGGTTCTCTTTAAGGAACATGTTTTCCAGGTCATCGCGGGCTTGCTTGGTTTTGGAAATCATCTCATCCGGATTGTCGCGGCGTTTGTGCAACTCTTTGATCATTTCCAGATTGTGCTCACGGAAAATATGGGTGGCCACCACACTTTGATATGCCGGCCAGCCCAAAGCGCGCAAGACTTGTCCGCCCATGCGCAGCGACGACTCAAAAGTTTCACGTTCAATCACTTCAACATCACGATCCATCAAGGAGTACATGTGTCCGACGTTGCGCGCCCGAGCATAAATTTTCAAGTGCGGAAACGCTTCGCGGGCCATATCCACAACCCGCAGGTTGTCTTCGATATCGTCGATCGCAACCACGAGCACTTGCGCTTGCTGCGCGCCCGCGGCCTCGAGCAGATCCATGCGTGTCGCATCTCCGTAATAAACTTTAAATCCGAAACGGCGCAAAAGCTCGATCTGATCGGGCTCGTGATCCATGACCGTCGCTTTCACACGGTTGGCATAAAGCAAGCGGCCAACAATTTGTCCAAAGCGACCGAATCCTGCGATAATCACCGGATTGTGCTCGTTTTCGATCTGGTCTTCCTCCAAATGCGGATGTCTGTGCAGGAAGCGCTCATAAATCTGATCATGAAAAACAATCGCCAGCGGCGTAAAGAGCATTGAGAGCGCGACAATGGCAATCAAAGTCCCACTGACATCGTCGGAAAGAATTTTCAATCCTTGAGCGGCGCCGATGAGGACAAAGGCAAACTCTCCGATCTGCGACAGCAAAATGGAGAAAAACGGTCTTTGCCCCTGGGGAATTTTAAACACCAGCGCCAAGAAAATATGCACCACGGTTTTCACCGCGAACACCAAAAGCACGAGGCCGACAAAGAACCACGGCTCTGAGAAGATTTTCGTCAGGTCCACCGACATACCGACGGAGATGAAGAACAAGCCCATCAATAGACCCTTGAAAGGTTCGATGTCCGTCTCCAAGGCATGGCGGTATTCACTGTCAGCCAAGAGCACACCGGCGATAAACGCCCCGAGGGCCATGGACACACCCAGCTCCTGCATCACAAAGGACATACCTACAACCAGGAACAAAGCGAAAGCCGTAAAAATCTCCCGCAAGTGCTGGGCCGCAATCCAACGCAAGAGAGGTCGCAAGAGCAAACGCCCGCCGACGACCATCAAGAGTAAAACAGCCACCACTTGACCGACCGATTGCCACGCACTGGTTTTTGAACCGGTGTCCACGGGAGCCGCCGCCAGCAAAGGCAGAATAGCAATCATCGGGATAACGGCGATATCTTGAAAAAGCAAAATGGAAAAAGCGGATTTCCCCGCCGTGGTATTAAGAATACGCCGCTCGCCTAAAAGCTGCAGACCGATGGCTGTTGAGGACAGCGCAAAGGCCATTCCGATCAAAACGGACACAGCACCACTTAAAGAAAACGCAAAGTAAGCCATCGCCGCAATCACGCTGGCAACACTCACGACTTGCAATCCGCCCAGACCAAAAATGGAAATGCGCATTTCCCAAAGTTTGCGCGGCTCCAACTCCAAACCAATGATGAACATCAAAAGCACGACGCCGAATTCGGAAACGTGCAAAAGATCTTCAACGCCCGAGATGACTTTGAATCCGAAGGGACCAATCAAAATACCGGCAAGAAGATAACCCAGTACCGAACCGAAGCCCAAACGTTTGCAAATCGGCACAAAAACCAATGCCGCAGCTAAGAAAATTAAAATATAATAAAGTCCACTGTGCGGCATTAAAGCTCCTTTTCCCGCACGGCGCGCCCAGTGCAATAATCAACGAGTGCTTTGCGCACGTTTTCGGCGTGATGAATCACATCTTCCTCCGCCGCATTGGCGGTTCCTTGCATGACCAGGGGCTTGCGCCAGTTCATACCGCACAATTCAACTGTCGCGCGATACGGCGCGAGAAACTTCTCCAAAGAGCCATCATCACCGGGACTGTCCATGCCGCCGGTTGTGACAGAAAGTAAAAAATCTTTGCCATGCAGCTTATCGCCGCCGGGACCGTAGGCAAATCCCCGTCTTAGAACTTCGTCACACCAGAGTTTCATGAGCGGCGGCATGCTGAACCAGTACAGCGGGTGCTGCCAAACGACAAGATCGTGTTCCATCAGCAGTTGCTGCTCGCGCTCCACCTTGATGTGAAAGTACGGATACTCTTCGTAGAGATCGTGCACGTACACATGTTCTACGCCACGCAATTTTTCCATAATAGTGCGATTGACACGGGATTTTTTCGAATAAGGATGCGCAAAAAGCACGAGCGTTTTCTTCATCCGCACATCGTAGCTTAGCGTTTCACACGGGGCAAGGTTCCACGTGGGCAGAGGGATGATTTCCTCATGCGGCATGTGGCGGCCGCGTGAATTCCTTCCCGCCTTGGCACTCTTCGTGCTTCGCCCTAATCAGAACCGTACCAACAATCCAAAAAAGGAGCGATCCATGGAAACGACACCGAACGATTTCAGAAGCAATTTGAACAATGTCAAAGAAAACGTCAAACAGGGCTTGAAACAACAACTCGACCGCAGTGGCTGGACCGATCGTTATGAAGCCGTGCAGGACAAAGCCAAACAAGCCGCCGACGCTTCTGAAGACTTCATCAAAGCTCATCCCTTCTACACGATTCTCGGCGCCACTGCCGTGGGTTTTATCGCCGGAATGCTGATCCGCCGTAACAATCAGTAAAAACCACCGGGAGGCTGCAAAGACCTCCCGTTCTTTTTAGGAGAGTGTCATGAAATGGTTAGCCATGCTCTTATCTCTTGTTTTTGGACGAGCCACTCGCAGTCGCGGACCTACGCTCAAAGAAACGGCGTTGGAAATTTTTAATGAAGTCATCCATGAAAGCCGCAAATTTATCACCCTGACCATGGGAGCGCTGGCGGCGGTGCTTATTTTCTGCGCCGGATTTTTCATCGCTTTGCTCAATGGCACAACTCAATACGATCGCGGTGGCAGTGTCGCCTGGACAGCGACCCTGGGGGCCGGTGTCGTGCTCATGCTTTTAGCCATCGCTATCTTTGGCGTGATCTTCCTTCGCGCCTGGCCTGGTATCAAACAGCGCAGAATCGCGAAGCAAAAGCGCGAAGAGTCGCGCCTTTACCATGAAGCCGCTCCCTTAGAAACCGCTCTGTCTTTACTGGTCATGGACTTTATCAAAGAGCGTGAGGAACGACGCGCCGTCGCTCGTGGTGAAACGCCAAGCTCCTCACCGGCAACAAGCGAGGAAGAAGCCAAACTCCGCCGGGTCCGCACCGAGAAAGAAAAGGCGGCGGGCACGACTTATCACTGAATGTCCTGAACCCGCGCTTGGGTTTTGCGGTAGAGCGTTTTTCGATCAATACCCAGATCCCGCGCGGTTTTTTCCCGGGCTCCATTGTTGACCTGCAAAGCGTAACGAATGTAACGCCGGTTGAGTTCTTCCAAAGTGAGCAGACGTCCTTCTTTGTGTAGCAGGTTGGCAAACACCGCTTCTGAAGAAAATTCGCTGCGGCCGCGCCCTTCGAGATCCCGGGCGGAGACCTCATCACCGGCACTAAGAACCACCGCGCGCTCAATGGTGTTTTGCAACTCACGCACATTGCCCCACCATGGCAAGGACAGCAGAAAGTCTTCGACGTTGGCGGCAAAACGTTTCTCCCGGCCATGATGCCGCAAAGAATATTTGCGCAGGAAATACGCGGCCAAAGGCACGATGTCCTCCCTGCGCTCCCGCAGTGGCGGAATCTCAATCGGCACGACATTCAGACGGAAATACAAATCTTCGCGAAATTTTTTTCGCCGCACTTCTTCGTTAAGATCACTGTGAGTCGCGGCAAGAATACGGATATTGAGCGGACGATAATGGTTTTCACCCACACGCTTGATTTTCTTTTCCTGCAAAACGCGCAAAAGTTTGGCTTGCAAATGCAAATCAAGATCCGCAATTTCATCCAAGAATAAAGTCCCGCCGTCGGCCTCTTCAAACAGTCCCGTCTTGGCCGCCAAAGCCCCGGTGAACGCCCCGCGCGCATAACCAAAAAGTTCTGACTCTAAAAGCTGGTCAGGAATGGCGGAGCAATTGATCGGAACGAAAAGCTGTTTGTGCCGGGGACTGAGATCGTGAATAAAGCGCGCGACGATTTCTTTGCCGGTGCCGCTTTCTCCGGTGATAAGAACATTGGCTGAGCTGCGCGCCACCTTGCGCGCGATTTCTAAAACCGTGCAAAACCGCGGGCTGTGCGCGATGATTTCATTTTCCTGATTCACTGCGGGCCTCCCCGCCACTCACACCAGTTTTGTTCAGGCACACTACGTCCTTCGGTGATAAAATCCAAAACTTCCAGCATGCCTTTAGCGACTTCCGCCGCCGAGGCTGGATTTTGTCCTGTCACAAGACGACCGCTTTTCACCATGTGTCCTTCAAACGCCGGCGCTCCTGAATGAATCGCCCCGTGCTCTTCCAGACGCGATTGCAATAAAAACGGCACCGCTGTTTCCAGTCCCACGGTTTCTTCCTCTTCATTGGTGAAACAAGCGACTTCATGACCGCGCACCAGGTACGTACCGTCGGAAAGACGCGTATTTACAAGACCCGCGGCTCCATGGCAAACGGCTCCCACGACGCCGTTATTTTCAAAAACCTGGGTGGCGAGTTTCTGCAATTGCAGATTGTCAGGGAAATCAAACATCGCACCATGACCACCGGCAAAGTAAATCGCGCTATAATCATAGGCGCGCACTTGCCACGGGCTCAGTGTGTTTTCAATTTTATCGAGGAACTCTTCATCATTCATCCACGTGGCATTGAGAGGATCATCCATCTTCACACCATCCAGGGGCACTTTGCCCCCGCGCGGACTGATCATATCCACATCGTAGCCGGCCCGGGCGAATTCATCATAGGGATGAGTGACTTCAGAAAGATAAGCGCCCGTTTTATGGCCGGTGTCCCCTAATTTCTCGGTGCTGGTCAGGACAAAAAGCACTTTCCGGCTTCTCATAGAATTCTCCTTGCGAGGATAGAATCATCCTCGCCCACGCCCGCGGAGAACTCAAATTTTCACAGAGGAAGCTGTCGATTCTCAGAGTCCAAAAAACTCACGGATGCTTTCAACCGACATAAGACCCACGGCCAGCGCACCGTCTTCACGCTGCAGTGTCGGCACAGAACCCGTGCCCAATTTTTCCCACTCACTTTGCCAGATCAAAGCGGTCTCATGACTTTCTTTGCCGCTGCTCAAAAACGGAAGACCCACTTCCTGTCCCCAAGCCTGCAAAAGTTTTTCATCGGAAAGATCCGAGCCGTGCACCCAAAATTCACGCGCCAGGGTGTGACGATACAATGCCGCCAGCATCGCATCACGCTTCTGTGCCGCCGCCACGTACTCAATCGCTAGCGAAGTGTTCGGTTTTCCAAGAGGGAAAAAGATTTCCACCTCGGGCGCTGTTTCGCGCACGGTGAGCACTTCCTTTTCCAGTGTTCGACTGAGTTTGTAGGTGGCGATTTCCATCGGCGCCGGCAAGCCCGGTTCGTGCTGTACGCCCCGCCATTCGACGAGGGTCAACGCTCCCGCAGCGACCAATCTCTCCTCGAGAGCGTAGCAAAATGGACAATTCAAATCGCTGTACAAAACCGCCTGAAAACTCATGCCCTCTCCAAGGTCTAGATTGCCGCCCGGAAACATCAAGTCCGTGCGCCGTGCTCCGATGCGAAGAGTGACATCCACGTCGACATCAGGAGTGTGCTTATGACGAAGATATTTTTAACTCTGCTGGCAAGTCTCTTTTCTTTGGCCTTTTTCTCAGCGCCCGCGTTCGCAGGCCCCGCACCTTTCGCGGTGGACCTTTCCAAGTATGACTATGTTGATCCTAAAAGGGAAGTCCCAACCAAGGCGTTGGAAAAAGCGTTGACGTACTACGACGTCTACTACAACAAGATCGCCAACAAGAATTATGTGACAGTGATTGATTTCACGCAAAATTCCAACTCCAAGCGCATGTACGTGATTGATATGAAATCAGGCTTGGTGACGCGCTATCTCGTCTCTCATGGTAAAGGTTCCGATCCAAGCCATACCGGCATGGCGAAAAAATTCTCCAATGTGGAAGGTTCCAACATGTCATCCATCGGTATGTACGTGACCGGCGGCGAGTATAGTGGTAAGCATGGCCGCTCGATGCGTCTTGTGGGTTTGGAAAAAACCAACGACCAAGCGATGAACCGCGCCATTGTTGTGCACGGCGCTTGGTACGTCGACCCGCAATACAAACCTCTCGGCCGCAGCCAAGGTTGTCCCGCGGTGGAAGAGAAATACATCAACACGATTGTCACCCAGCTTAAAGGCGGCAGCGTGTACTACATTTGGGCGGGACAGAACTGATAGGAAACAACGTGGAGCTTTTGTACCAGGATGAACATTTTATCGCCGTCAATAAACCTGCCGGCTTTCACGTTCATCCTCCGGAAAGCGATCAATACCGTGTTTCCCGCGATAAAATTCTGCTCTATCAAGTGCGCCGGATGATGAAACGCCATGTGTATCCGGTGCACCGCTTGGACGCCGCCACCAGCGGCGTTTTGCTTTTCGCTCTTTCCTCGGAATCTGCGGGTCCTCTGTGCCGTTTATTCACCGAGCGGCAAACTCATAAAACCTATCACGCGGTGGTGCGCGGTTATGTGCGTGAAAAAGGTGAGATCGATCTGCCTTTGGAGTTGGACTCCACCGGAGACTTGGTTGATGCCCGCACAAGCTTCCGTCGCCTGGCCACCATGGAACTGCCGGTGCCCGTCGGGAAAAAATTTCCCACCGCCCGCTACTCCTGGGTGGAAGTGACTCCCCACACCGGCCGCTACCATCAAATCCGCCGTCACTTTAACCGCATCTCTCACCCGCTTGTGGGCGATGCCGTGCACGGTGATTCCCATCACAACCGCTTTTTCCGCGAACAACTGGGTGTCGCGGGCCTGTGTTTAAAGGCCTTGCGCCTGGAATTCACCCATCCGTGGAGTGGAAAAACGGTTTCACTGCAGGCTCCGTCCTGCGAAAAGTGGAATAAAATTCAAGATCTCTTCACGTCCTCGGGAAAAATCGAATCCCTTTGACCTTACCCTGGAGCAGGCGTAGATAAGGTGCCCGTTTCAGAGGTAAAAAATCATGTCTAAAGCTCAAGCTCTTCACAAACTGATGCTTGTGATCGGCCTTTTATTCATCCTGCTTGTGGCGATGCAATCCCACGCCGAGCCCATTCACCATCAACTGCAAGTGGAAATCTATCCGGGCTTAAAACTTCTTAAGGCGCACGACACTCTCACTTTCGCCAAAGACACTCCCCGCAAGCTCAGCTTTCTTCTCTACAAAGATCTGCAAATCGCCGTCACCAGCGCGGATGACAGCATCACACTTCTTCACCCCGCCACGGCGGATGAGCCTTATGCAGAGTATGGTTTGCAGCTAGGCAGCCAGGACAATAAAGTTTCCGTCAGTTACTATGGCGTGATTTACGATCCGGTCATTGATGATAACAGCAACGGTTTGATCACCGCCGACGGCGCCACTTTGTTCGGAAGCACTTACTGGTATCCATTTTTTCTCGATACACCGGTGCGTTTTGAAGCCTCCGTGCAAACACCGGGTGACTGGCGCTCATTAATGCAAGGGCAAATTCTGAGCACGCAAGTTTTAAATTCAGTGCGCACCTCCCGCTTTGCCGAGATTTATCCGCAAGAGGAGATCTACTTGGTGGCGGGTCCCTTTCAACAATACGAAACCGATTTGAAAGACGGCAAAAAAGCGCAAGTGCTGCTGCGTAAAAACGATGCCTCGTTGGCCAATACGTTTCTTTCTCTTGTGCCCGGTTATCTTGAGCACTACAGCTCTGTTCTCGCCCCCTATCCTTACACCTCTTTCACCGTGGTCGAGAACTTTTGGGAGACCGGTTATGGCATGCCTTCGTTCACGTTGCTAGGACCTACGGTGATTCGTCTGCCGTTCATTCTGAATTCTTCCTTGCCACATGAAATCCTCCATAACTGGTGGGGTAACAGCGTGTACGTCGATTATGACAAAGGCAACTGGAGCGAAGGCCTTACCACGTACATGGCCGACTACTGGCAACAGGAAAACGCAGGCACAGCGCGCGACTATCGCTTGCGCACCCTTATTAATTACGATGATTTTGTGACCTCTCACCCGGGCCGTGATTTCCCTGTACGCCAGTTCAAGGGCCGTCATAATTCCAGCTCTCAAGCTGTTGGCTACGGCAAAGCCATGATGATCTTCCACATGCTGGAATTCCGCTTCGGCAAAGATCTGTTTCAGAAGGCGCTGCAGGATTTTTACAATGAAAATCTCTTCCGCCGGACTTCGTTCGTGGAAATTCAAAACAGTTTTGAGAAAATCACACGCCAGGATCTGAGCGTTTTCTTTAATCAATGGCTGGACCGCGAAGGGGCTCCGCGCATAGAACTTACCGACGTGAAAATCCTGCGTTGGCTCGATGGTTCCTACAGCACGACTTACGTGCTCGCGCAGGCGCAAAAAGATCTTTATGATCTCTCCGTTCCTGTCATCTGGACACTGGAATCCGGCGAAGAGATTCGTCAAATGGCGCGCTTAAAAGACACGTCCGCCATTTTCTCTTTGGTGTCGCGGTCTCGTCCGGTGAAAATCGCTGTCGACCCGGATTTCCATCTTTTCCGTGAGCTTTACGATGAAGAGCGCCCGGCGACTTTGTCCTCCGTGCTCGGTCAGCCGACTGTGCATTTTTACCTCGATAAAAATATCACCGGCGAAAATGATTTTGCGAAAACATGGGAAAAATCCATCGAAGGCCGCGCGGAATTTCACCCTGTGGAAGCTCTTTCCTCGGCTCCGGCTGACGGCGCTTTGGTTTTAATTGGTGATCATCCCGAATTTGCCGCATTCATGGCGTCTCAGCTGCAAGAGCAGAAATTCGCTGTGAGTGATGACAAGATCTCGGTGCAAGGCCAAGAGTTTGATCGAGCGACAAGCAGCACGGTTGTGGTTGCGCGTCTTAAAAACAATCCACGCCAAACTGTCGTGTGGGTGCGTTGGAGCGCTGACAACAAACCTGCGGAATGGGCCGGCCGCCTGACTCATTACGGAAGCTATGGTGTTTTAGTCTTCCAAGGACGCACCGCCACCGTTAAAAGCACTTGGCCGGTACTGCAATCTCCATTGCAAAGATCGCTTTAGCGGCAGACCTTGCCTTGAAGGCCCGCCTTCAGATATTGTGAAAAGAAAGGCGCGACCCCATAGCTCAACAGGATAGAGCTACGGTTTCCTAAACCGTCGATCGCCGTTCGAGTCGGCGTGGGGTCACCATTATCACTCACGAATTAATCAATAGTTAATGACTTCACATAGCAGCTCTTGCCGGGCAAGCTGACTGCGATGATTTTTCCTTCTGAGCGGATGCCGTCCAAGAAATGGTCAAAAGGCTCAAAAATGTAATAATTGCTCTCATATTCTCTCCTTTAATTTGAGGAAACGTTTCCATAGGAGAGCTACGCAAAAAGAATGATGCGGCGAAGGCTGGAAAACGAAACTTAAATTCCAGTCTTTTTATTTAGCGCCGTTTTCGGTCACGCCTGAAGACGTAGCCCCTGAAGAACAAGCGTTGTTTGTGCATTTATCAGGACAAGCCACTGAATCAGCGACTTTACCGCTGGTGCATTTCACAAGATTATTTGCTGAACAGTAATAACCGTCTTTCTTACCGACGCATTCCGGAGACTGCCCTGCTGTGACCATTTTCATATCCGGCTTGCCGGCAGCCGTGGGATGCGCTTGGCCTCTTGCCGCTGGAGATGGTCCTCCTTGGTTCGTCGTGTTTGTTTTTACGGGTCTCGAGCTATCCGCAGCAAAGGCCGTCGTTACGCAAAGGCTGCACAGAGTAATCAGAGCTAAGTGTTTTAAGTTTTTCACGGGAATCCTTTTGTTAAAGAGAGCTAATGAAATCTTAGTCCGAGCGCAATTGCGGGATCAAGAGGCTTGGTGCTACAGGATTGCAACTGGACCATGATCAATAAGTAACTGGGGATGAGTTCGTCATTCTGGTAAAAGAACCCTTCTTTGGGAGGTCCTATGCTTAAGCTTGTTTCCATTCTTATTTGTGTTTTTGTCAGCGCTCCGGTTTTTGCGGCTCCGGCGGCTCTCACTTCATGCACAGGTCAAAGCAAGTACCATGTCGTCACCGTGGAACAAATCGGCCCTGACATGCAAGCCACCTTGGAAAACGCGCAATTGCGCAAGTATCAAGACGTGAGTTATCCCGGTGAGCAGTACAAGATTTTCGGTAAGGACAAGGCCACGGTTCTAGTGAAGGATGTCACTATCGCCGACTATCTCAAAACGCGCTACCTATCCCGTCAAGTCTTTGTCACCATGATGTACGGCCGCTCTGACTTCGTCGGCGAAGAAGACATGTTCTGGGCCCACGCCGATAAATTGTTTCATTCTTTGGTTTGTAAGTAATTAAAATAAAAAACCCACGGTTTTTAAGGCCGTGGGTGAAGTTTACTAAAATAAAAGCTCTGTTTAGTAAGCCGTGTCGAGCATCTTGATCACTTCTTCAATGTGCTCGGTTTCAAGGCGAATCATGCCACGAATCAGTTCTTCCAACGCGACATCATCACCACAGTGCTTAAGAACTTCTTTGTACTTTTCCAGCGCGCTTTGCTCGAAATCCAGGCTCTCTTTCAAAATATCCAAAACTTTGTGCGTTTTCGTTTCTGGCACCGGAGACACTTTCAACGAAGGATGGCCTCCCAACGCCGTGATTTTTTCACCGATCGTGGAAGCGTGCTGATAACCTTCGTTGGCTTGCTCGTGGAACCACTTCACAATAGGAATACGGTTGGGACCTTTGATCATCAAAGCATAGTGCAGGTAACGAACCACGCCGGAGATTTCCATCTCGATGATCTCATTTAAAAGTGTGACAACTTTCTTATTTTCTTTCGTCATGTAAAACCCCCGTGGCTTTCTTATTCGTCGTCAAGCTCGTCATCACCGACAACACCGAGATTGTATTTCTCGATACGGTAGCGCATAGAGCGGAAAGAGATGTGCAAGAGCTTCGCGGCTCTTTTCTTCACACCACCCGCGGCGTGAATAGCTTTGATAAGCAGTTCTTTTTCAATTTGGCCCATGACCTTATCCAGATCAACACCGTCTTCACCGATTTCAATCTCGTTGGAAGAGGCCATCTTGCGACCGGAGGCTGTATTCACCATCGGCGGCAAGGATTCAGGCAGGATCGTAGCTCCACCTTCCAGGGCCACAGTGCGCTCGATCAAGTTTTCAAGCTCACGCACGTTACCTGGATAATCATACTTTTTAAGAATTTCCATCGCTTCAGCGCTGATCGCGCCGATGTTTTTACCCAAACGCTCGTTGTACTTTTTCAGGAAGTGATTCGCCAAAAGAGGAATGTCTTCACGGCGCTCACGCAGGCTCGGCGTTTTGATATTGATCACATTCAAACGATAGAACAAGTCTTGGCGGAAGCCGCCTTTTTGCACCATCTCTTCGAGATTTCTGTTGGTCGCGGCGATAATACGCACATCCACCTTCATATCGTCCGTCGCACCCACGCGGCGGATCACACGCTCCTGGATCGCACGCAGAAGTTTTACCTGGATTGTCAGCGGCAACTCACCGACCTCGTCGAGGAAGAGCGTTCCGCCGTCAGCCACTTCAAAAAGACCGGCTTTGTCGGAAACAGCACCGGTGAAGGAGCCTTTTTTATGACCGAACATTTCCGATTCCATGAGGTTTTCAGGAATCGCACCGCAGTTGACAGTCACGAACGGACGGTCTTTCAACGGACCGTTGTAGTGAATGGCTTTAGCGACAACCTCTTTACCGGTACCCGACTCCCCCGTGATCAAAACGTTGGTGGGAGTTTGGGACACACGTTTTACCATGTCGTAAATCGAGTGCATCGCCGGAGAGTTTCCGACCATGTTTTGGAAAGAGTATTCTTTAACGAGTTCTTTTTTAAGAGAGCGGTTTTCGACTTCGAGATTGCGGGAGCGCAGGGCGTTTTGAATGTTCAAACGAACTTCGTCGATTTTAAACGGCTTCGTCAAATAATCGTAAGCACCCATTTTCATCGCTTCCACCGCGGTTTCGGTTGTACCGAACGCCGTAATCAGCATGAAAACCGTGTCAGGATAAGATTCTTTGACGTGCTTCAAAAGCTCGATCCCTGTCACATGTGGCATCTGCAAATCGGAGATGATCATGTCGAAGGTTTTTTTTGAGAGAAGATCTTTCGCCTTTTGGCCGTCCTCAGCCAAAGTGACTTCATACCCTTCTTTCTTGAGCATGATCTCCAAAAACTCGCGAATTGATTCTTCGTCATCGACAACAAGAATTCTCGACTTCATTATACGCTCCCACGTCCTGTGTTAAACACCATTCTCTCAAGTAGCCTTGGGAAAAGTCAAAATAAACTCAGTACCTACGCCCACTTCGCTCTCGACAAAAACCCGCGCTCCATGACCTTCCAAAATCTTGTGAGTCACGGCTAGACCAAGGCCCGTGCCTTTGGGTTTCGTCGTATGAAACGGCTCGAACATTTTTTTCTTCGTCGCTTCACTCATCCCCGAGCCCGCGTCTTTGATGCGCACTTCGACTTCTTTGTCCGTCGTAAGCGCTTTGATAATCAGCTGCGGCTGCGGCGATTCGTTCATCGCCTGATAGGAATTAAGGATGATATTTAAAAACGCCTGCTTGAGTTTGTCACGTCGGCCAAGAATAGTGAGACCTTCGCCGTACTCGCGCACCTGCACGACGTCCGCGCGCACTTGATTATTGACTTTCATCGAGTCAAGAATCTCATTGAATAAAGACGACAGCTCCACGGGATCCGTCGGCGGAGTTTCGGGGCGCGCATAATCGAGGAATTCCGTGATGAGATTATTCAAGCGGTCGATCTCACGCAGAATGATCTTCATGAGCTTGCGGTCGTCTTCATTGCTCACCGTTTGTGTGAGCATTTCGATACTGCCGCTGATGCCGGCCAAGGGATTGCGGATTTCGTGAGCGATCCCCGCCGCCAAGCCACCCACAGCCGCTAGTTTTTCATTCTGACGCGCGCTGTATTCCAACTGACGGATTTTAGTCAAATCATCAAACAGCGCAATCGACAAGTGCGCCTGCAGTTCAGGACTGTAAATGCGCGAAATGGTCATGCCGAGGATTTTAGCCTCATTGTCTTTCGAGTATTTAACGTCACCTTTAAACAGGGCTTCGCCTTTTTGAATTTGCGGAAATAAAGCAAACCAGTTGGTGCGAGTCACATCGTTCAAACCAAGAATCTGCTGGGCGGAAGAATTGGCCTTCACCACATCGCCGGATTCTGTAAACGAAACCATGCCGGTGGGGATATTTTCGATCAAAACTTCATTGAGCTCTTGCGCTGAGCGCAGGCTTAAATCGGTTTTCTTCAATTCACTGCCGACACTTTGCAACTGCTCGCTCAAGTAACCAGCAAGGCCGGCCACAGAGAAGAAGGCAATATTATTTAGAGCCAAGAGAAAGAAAAAATTCAGCGCCTTCATTTCCGGCGAAAACATCGCCGCGACAGAAAAGAAAATGCTCGTAAAAAGAGCCAGCGTCACAGCACCCACGCCACGGCAAGCGATACCCGCAAGCAAGATATTCACAAGGTGCAGAAATAAGAACAGCGACTGACTGATACCAGAGTGATAAATCAGAAGCGAAATAAAAAGAGAATCAAGAACAAAACCTGAAAAGAGTAAAACAGGTCTTTCTTGCAACCAGTCCCAAGTTGCAAACCAAACCAGGTGTAACGCAAGAGCCGCCGTCAGAATTCCATAGAACGGCCCCAGGATCGACCAATTGACAAAACCTTCCTGGGCAATGCTCGAAATGGCGCTGATCACCAGAATCAAAACAAAAAGGCCGATGCGAGCGAACTCCACCATCAGCCCTTGTTCTTTATTGTTCTGCAACGCCAAACTCAGACGCATCTACTGAACCACATCCGCCATATTGAAGATCGGAAGATACATCGCTACAACCAGAACCGCAATGATACCGCCCAGAACCACCATCAAGAGAGGTTCGAGCAATGAGGTCATCGCTTTGACGGCTGTTTCCACTTCGTCTTCATAGAAGTCAGCGATTTTACCCAGCATGATGTCGAGCGTACCGGACTGTTCACCGATAGAAATCATCTGCACAACCATTTCCGGAAACGCTTTTTCTTTGCTGAGCGGAGCCGCAAAGGTACGACCTTGAGTCACGGACTCTTTACAGCGCAAAAGACTTTGTTCGATAACGATATTGCCGGCGGTTTTAGAAGCGATCTCAATGGCTTCAATCAAACCCACACCGGAAGAAAGAAGTGTCGAAAGGGTGCGGGTCAAACGCGCAATCGCGGATTTCTGCACCACCTCACCGAACACCGGCGCTTTCATGATAAAACGGTCAAAGGAATCACGGCCTCCGTCTGTTTTCAGCCATTGCATGAATGCAAACGGCAAGACGACAATCGCGACAATGTACACGTACCAGTTATGAATCATCGAGTTACTTAAGCTCACCACCAGCTGAGTCAGCATCGGTGGTTCTTTACCGGAAGAAGCAAAGAACTCCATGAACTTTGGAATAATAAAGACCAGAATACCGGTAATAACGATCAAAGCGACCACGATGATGACCATGGGATACACCAGGGCGCCCTTCACTTGCGCTTTGAGCTTCTCGGATTTCTCCATGTAGCTGGCCAAACGCTGTAAAATGCCGTCCAAGATACCGGCCTCTTCACCCGCCTGAATCATATTCACGTACAAGCGATCAAAGACGTTCGGCACTTGCGCCATGGAATCGGCCAGACGACGACCGCCTTCGATGGAGGTTTTGACTTGCGCGGAAGCTGTCTTCAAAAGACCCGGGCGCAAACCTTCAGAAAGAATTTTCAGGGAATCCACAACCGGAATACCGGCGTTAATCAGAGTTGCAAACTGACGCGTGAAAATCTGCAGGTCTTTCCCTTTCACTCGTGGCGCAAAAAGGCCGGCACTGCGACCGGCTGCGGGGCGAGCGGCGCCAAACTGCACCACACGCACGGGCAAGAGCTGTTGCGCGCGCAGACGGATGATCGCTTCCTGCTGGTTTGCCGCTTCCAGTTCCCCTTGCACCATTTGGCCCGAGGAATTTTTCGCTTGGTATTGGAATTTAGCCATCTTAGATACCTACCTTCTTAAGAAGTTGATCGAGGTTGTCGGGATCCCGTGACGCTTCGAAAGCGGTTTTGAGATCCACACGACGGCGAATCAGATGCTGCAATAAAGATTGATTCAAAGTCAGAATACCGGAATTTTCCGGCGAATGGGTGAGAAGCTGCTCAAGACCTTTCAGGTCTTCCGCTTCAATCAAAGCGCGCACTTGCGGTTTCATGAGCAGAACTTCGTGAGCGAAGATTTTCTCACCGGAAAGACCCGGCATGGCGTATTGTCCTGCTGCCAAACTCAACGCCTCAGCAAGTCTTGGCGCTCCGTGATCACTATAACGATCCGCCAAAACTGAAACGGCCCGGCGCAAAGCATTGGTGACCGAAGGCGCTTTCATAGAGTGAATCACAAACACTCCGCGCTCCGCCAAGGACAGCGCTTCCGGCAGACTTTCCTCGTCGGAATAACCATCGAAAACAACCATGTCGACCCCGGCCATCAGGCTTTCTTTTTCATCGGCGTGAGTGAACTCGCCGCTGTGATAAAGATAGCAACCTTGCGCTTCACGCACTTGCGGGAAGGCTTTGCGCGAAAATACAACACCGACGAAAGATTTTTCTTCACTGAGTTTTTGCAGAATACGGTGCAGAGCCCACACTTGTCCCGCTTCACCGGGACCGGAAAGCAAAACCAATCCCTTCATGCGCTGGCAAGTTTCCAGCAAAGACGGCGGCAGTGGAATTTCCTGGCGTCCACCGTCAAGATCCATATCGAGCACGGCTTTCATGGTCGTGCCTTGCTGGAAAAAGGAAAAACCGACGCGGACACTTTCAAAAGAAGTCTCGCCTTGCACAACGCCGGTGGTGTCGAGCACCGCTTTTTGCTGGCTGTTCAGCAAACTCTGCTGCAAGAGATTCCATTCTGTGATCAGTCCCGGAGACGAACGCAAACTCGTCCAGCCCGAAGACAGACGCACGCGCGGCTCACTGCCGACGACAAATAAAAACTCTTCCGCTTTCTTCGCTTTGGCCTGCAAAAGAAGTTCCGTCAAACTCATTATGTGTCCTTCACTGATGCATTGAGTACTTCTTCAATCGTGGTGACTCCACGTTTTAATTTCAACAAAGCACTTCGGCGCAAAGTGCGCATCCCCTGTTCGCGAGCGAGATAGCGCAATTGTCCTGTGGAAGCACCTTTCAAGATGGCTTCCTTCATTTTCTCGTTCATGTGCATAAGCTCATAAATCGCCGCGCGTCCCTTGATTCCCGTGTTGTTGCAGTTCGCGCAACCCTTACCATGAAAGAGTTTATAATCAGGAACTTCATTCGGCGGCACGCCGAGATTGATCAATGTTTGCGGTGGCACCTCAATGGGCGATTTGCACGACTCGCACACTTTACCAACCAGACGCTGAGCCACGATCAAGTTCACCGTGGACGTGATGATATAAGGAGCAACACCCATTTCCGTCAGACGAATCACCGTGCTTGGCGCGTCGTTGGTGTGCAGAGTGCTCACGACCAAGTGACCTGTGGAGGCCGCTTTAAAAGCGATCTCCGCTGTTTCAAGGTCACGAATCTCCCCCACCATCACGATGTCAGGGTCTTGGCGAAGGAATGATTTCAAAGCGCCGGCAAAAGTCAGATCAATATCCGGGTTCATTTGCACCTGATTGATCCCCTCGAGGTTGAACTCGACAGGGTCTTCTGCGGTGGAAATATTCACATCAGGTTTGTTCAATTCAGACAAAGCGGAGTAAATCGTCGTCGTCTTACCGGAACCCGTGGGGCCAGTGATCAGAACCATGCCCTGAGGCAGATTGATATTGGCTTTAAAAAGTTTCAAATCGTCTTCTTCAAAGCCAAGCTTGGTCATATCCAGCTGCAAGTTGGATTTATCCAAAAGACGCAAAACAACTTTTTCACCCCAAAGAGTCGGCAAAACGCTCACGCGGAAATCCATCTCTTTACCTTTGGAGGTACGGACTTTCAAACGACCGTCTTGCGGGCGGCGTTTTTCCGCGATGTCGAGCTTGGACATGATTTTAATACGCGACGCAATCGCAGCACCCGTTCCTGGAGGTGGCGCTGTTGCCTCCACCAAGTTACCGTCGATACGGAAACGCACGCGGTATCTTTTCTCATATGGCTCGAAATGGATGTCCGACACTTTTTTACGAATGGCATCACCCAAAATGGAGTTTACGAACTTCACAATGGGAGCATCATCAGCAGGGCCATCTTGGTCGATAATCTCCGCCGTAGGACTGTTGATGCTGAAATCCTCGTCGAGGCCGTCGACGGACATCGACATGGCGTTGAGGTTTTTCGTGCTGATACTGCCGCCGTAATACTTCTCAATACCGGAAGCAATCGCACTCTCCGTGCCGACAACGGCTTGAATGCGGCAGCGAGTGATAAAGCGCAAGTCTTCTTTAACAATGATATTGCTGGGATCCGCGAAAGCCACGACCAGCGTGGTTCCTGCTTTTTGCAACGGAATCAGCGTGTTCTTTTCGCAAACATCTTTAGGAATGAGCGCGATGACAGCGGGTTCAATTTCAAACGTATTGACTTCCACACCCGGCACCGCGAAATGCTTTTCCAGCGCGCGAAGAATTTGATTTTCTTTAAGAAAGCCAAGTTGAATAATGGCACCGGTGAGCTTCTGCCCGGTTTTCTTTTGCTCTTCAACAGCCAAAGCCAGTTGATCAGGTTTGAGCAAACCCTGTTTAACTAATATTTCACCAATTTTAAGTGAAGACATTCCGGCTCCCGCTACAGCGTACTAGACTCACTTTACTGTAGGGTGCCATTTTTTGTAACTAGCCCTTGGGATAGTTTTGTGGTTTGCCGGCGTTCACTCACCGACGCTGTTGGTTCACGAGAATAGCGATGAACCATTTTGCGACGTTTTTGATACTTGGTGAAGACGTTGTTGTGGTGTTGTGGTGTCCGTCGGTGGACAGCAGAGACAGTTTTGCGGTCTTCCGCCATCCGTGAGCTGGCTGCCTTTCGGGCATCGTGCCCGAAAGGGGACTACATTGAGGGAGATTTTTTTTGGGTAAGGAGCGGATTGGTGAATTTTGGAATCTCGCTCTGCCAAGAAACTTTGCGGCATGAACGGTTAAAGAGTGCCGGTTTGAACATAACCTTCGCGGTTGATAATCGCTAGATACTCAGCCAGAACGCCGAGAAATCTGCATTTGAGATTCTCAAAAATCCGCTTCCACTTTCTTGTTTCAGTTCAGGAAATTTCCGCTCTAACAAGAAACTTAGCGTTAGTTTCTTTTACCAGACAAAAAAATACTTGACGGTGTTTTTGTCTCTCTAATTTTCTCACTGTTTGCTGATTACTTTTTCTCTTCGAAGCATCATGCATTTAACTTTTCGACTTCACAGAAAGGCTATTACTGTGTTTCGGTGGCCTTTTATCGATGTTTCTCAAACACAGTTTTCTACTCTGAAAATCGCAAAAATTGAAAAATAAAAGTCGTGGTAGAACTCTTTTGAAATCTTCTGAAGGATTTCTTGTTCTGAAGATTAAATGGAATCGCCCGCACGAATCCATAACTGGTGGGTCGATTCAGGAAGCAGATGCATCCCTAAATAAGGGCGCAAGGTAAGCAAACTTTCTAAAGAAAGGAAAAGACCATGGACCTCTCTTTGATTTCAAATTCTGAATTGTTGAAGCGTTTAGAGAAACTAGCTTGCACAGAAAGAAAGATCACTCATTTG
>Ga0182746_1000229_pt1 | contig 95100 bp, 92 predicted proteins | sample eDN3rd30CBELigOP_FD_128881 | JGI IMG/M metagenome (GOLD analysis project Ga0182746, IMG submission 128881) | Enriched Organic Plus compost microbial communities from Emeryville, California, USA - eDNA 3rd pass 30_C BE-Lig OP (version 2) (version 2) ...
TTCCTCTGCTTCTTCCTCTTCTTCCTCTGCTTCTTCCTCTTCTTCCTCTGCTTCTTCCTCTTCTTCTTCTTCTTCTTCTTCTTCTTCAGTTTCTTCTTCCTCTCCGGAACTTGAACTTTCCTCTCCGGAACTTGAACTTTCCTCTTCGTAACCTGAGCTTTCCTCTTCGTAACCTGAGCTTTCCTCTTCGTAACCTGAGCTTTCCTCTTCGTAACCTGAGCTTTCCTCTTCGTAAATCTCATCTTCTAGATTTTCTTCTTGAGTTGCCGTTACTGTCTCAAATGTCTGATCCTCAGGCGTAACTTCGGCTAGTACATCCAAATCGGTATCTTCAATAAATTCATCTTCTACCTTTCTACCCTCTTGTTCCTGCTTGTTTACCCCCTCCTTAAAATGCTTATACAAATATGCAGCTTTTCGAAAAGATGAATGATTATTTCCTTGTTGCGAAAAATCCTTCACTTCACTTACCTCCTGTTCTTATTCATACATTTATTGGATTTCAAGTTCTATTTATAGGATATTCTGTAGGCCATAATTTGTGTAATACAATAGTGGATACTGGACATTTTTATATGGCTTTTATTAATTAACATAGTTCCATAAAAAATAACCCCAACCCTATTAAAAAATAGGATTGGGGTTATTTAAAAGAAATTGATTACTGTGAATCTAGCTCATTTAATTCAGCAAGAGTCTTTTTATATTTAGAAGATTGCAAGAAACATCCAATCGATGCTGCCAAAAACAAAACCGAAGCAAGCATATAACCGTTCACATCAAACGCTGTCCTTCCCTCTGACGGAAGAATCGTGCCTAAATAGAAAAAAGAACCCACACATAATAAAGTAATCGCAAAGCGTTTGTAATCTATCATTTTTGCAGAAAGGTTTTTCATTTTTTTATTCAAGAATGCTCACCTTCTCTCATAACTAGTAAAACACGGATAATTTATTCTACCATATATACATCCATTTACTATTTGTTAATATTTTCAAATAGAGAAGGTGAGACTAGAATTAGTCTTGTAAGGCTTGTTCTAGATCTTCAAGTAAATCTTCAACATCCTCAAGACCAACAGAAATCCGAATCAGACCGTCTGTAATCCCTAATTCAGCACGGCGCTCTGCTGGAATCGATGCGTGTGTCATAAGAGCGGGAATAGAAATTAAACTTTCCACTGCCCCAAGACTTTCTGCAAGTGTAAAGTACTTCACTTTATTTAACACTTGCGCTGCTTTTTCGGCACTGCCAACGTCAAAGGAAATCATGCCGCCAAAGCCACGAGATTGTTGCTTCACGATATCATGATTGGGATGACTTTCTAGTCCTGGGTAATACACTTTTGAAACGGCATCATGCTCAACTAAGTACCTTGCAATTTTGTTAGCATTTTTCTCATGCTCTTCCATACGAAGACCGAGCGTCTTCATACCTCGTATTAATAACCAAGAATCTTGAGGGCCTAACACACCCCCTGTTGAATTTTGAACAAAATGAAGGTCTTCACCTAACTTCTCATCCTTCACAACAGCAAGACCTGCCACAACATCACTGTGACCGCCAAGGTATTTCGTTGCACTATGAAGAACGATATCTGCACCAAGCGAAATTGGATTTTGCCAATATGGTGTTGAGAATGTATTATCTACAATGGTTAATAAGCCGTTTGCTTTTGCAATTTTGGCTGCAGTTTCAATGTTGGTAATTTTCAGAAGAGGATTTGTTGGGGATTCAATAAATAACGCTTTCGTATTTTCTTGAATATTTTTTTTAATTTCACTTAAATCGCTCGTGTTAATAAATGTGGCACTTAGTCCAAATCGATGTAACACTTTTGTAATTACACGAAAAGAACCACCGTATACGTCATCTGTCACTAAAATGTGATCTCCTTGATTAAACAGCATCAGCACCGCTGTCATCGCTGCCATCCCTGAGCCAAAAGCAAAACCACGTTTTCCTTCTTCTAGCTCCGCAATGAATGTTTCTAGCGCATGACGTGTCGGATTACCTGTACGTGAATATTCATAGCCGGTATGATTGCCTGGTCCATATTGTTTATACGTACTCACTTGATAAATCGGGACAGAAACCGCTCCTGTTTGTTCATCACCAAAGATACCGCCATGAATTAATTGTGTTTTCCTCTTCATATTCAAATACCTCCTTGGTAGATTTTTTTACTTAAGTAGCGATCGCTCGCGTCTGGGAAGATTACGACAATGTTTGTACCTTTCGAAGCAACTTGTGCTTCCTTCACTGCAGCAGCAAAAGCTGCTCCTGAAGAGCTTCCAACGAGCAATCCTTCTTTGGCGGCTAACTCTTTTACATAGCGAAACGCCTCTTTATCTACAATCGTATGAGTATCATCAAAATAAGATTCGTCCATATAGGTTGGTAAAAACTCCATGCCTATTCCTTCTGTCTTATGTGGACCGGGCTTGCCGCCATTTAAAATCGATCCCTCCGGTTCAACAATAACTGTTTTTACAGAAGGATTTTTTTCTTTTAAATAGCGGGAGGTTCCCATAAACGTACCTCCTGTTCCAGCTCCGGCAACATATACATCTACTTTTCCGTCAAGCTGCTCCCAGATTTCAGGGCCTAGTGTTTTATAATATGTTGCTGGATTGGCTGGATTGGCAAATTGCTGCGGACAATAGGAATGGGGAATTTCTTTTAAAAGCTCTTGAGCTTTTGCAATGGCTCCTCGCATCCCTGCTTCCGAAGGTGTACGCACAACCTTGGCACCAAGAGCCTGCATTAACTCTTGCTTCTCTATACTAAACTTCTCTGGTACACAGACTATAACATGGACCCCATAATGAAGAGCTGCCAGTGCTAGACCAATCCCCGTATTTCCCGCCGTCGGTTCGATTACCGTTCCACCTGGCTTTAATACGCCGCTCGCAAAAGCTGCTTCTAATAACTCCACTCCTAAACGATCTTTTATACTGCCACCTGGGTTAAAGAACTCTAATTTGGCGAAAATTCGTACATCTTCTGGAAGAGAAAATCGAGTAATTTCTAGCATAGGGGTAGACCCAATTAATTCATGTATATTCCGAACAACTTTCATATTCTCCCACCTTTTCACCAAATATAAGTTAACATACCTATTTACCCGGTTAATGTGTAAAATGATAATTGACGAAGAATAATTTCGTCAATTATCAGATGATTATTTAATTTTTTCAATCATTTTTAAAACAAGCTCAGCAGAATGCAGGGCTGCCGTTTCTAAGAACTGATCAAATGATACGTTCGATTCTTTTCCTGCAATATCAGAAAGGGAACGAATCACTACGAAAGGCGTTCCAAATTGGTGCGCCACTTGAGCAATTGCGGCTGCTTCCATTTCCACTGCATATAAGTCTTTAAACTTACTACGGACAAACTCCACACGAACAGGATCGTTCATAAAAGAATCTCCTGTTACAATCAACCCTTTTGCTACTTGTGAATGAGTCATTTCCTTCGCTGCTTCTTCTGCAATGGCAAACAGCTTTGGATCTGGCAAGAAGGCTGCCGGCAATTGCGGTACTTGACCATATTCATAGCCAAAAATCGTTACGTCTACATCATGATGACGAACTTCCGTTGAAATAACGACATCCCCGACATTTAATTCTTCATGATATCCACCAGCAGAACCTGTATTGATTACAGCATCTGGTTTGAACTTCTCTAATAAAATGGTTGTCGACATCGCCGCATTAACTTTCCCAATGCCTGACTTTAGAACAATAGCCTCAACACCATTCAATGTACCAATATTGAACTCCGAACCAGCAATTGTAACTTGTTCTACATTCTCTAATTTATCTCGTAAAATCGTTACTTCTTCTTCCATTGCTCCGATAATTGCTACTTTCATTCACCAAACCTCTTCCTATAATTTTTGAGCTTCAACAATCCAAACAAATTGATTGCAACGAGTGAACGAAGCATCAAATCCGTTCTCTTTCAACACCTTCTGTAAAAAAGGAATCGTTGTATAGTATTCCGTTGACAAATCCGTTGCTAGCTTTAGAAATCCAGCATCTTTTGCCTGTTGAATAGCCGCTTGATGCGCTTCTTTAGACTCATACATCGTATCTGCAAATACTATTTTACCACCTCGATGGAGTAACTTGCCATAGTTCACAATCGCTTTTTCCTTTTCTTCATCTGTTAAATGATGAAAAGCATACGTGCTGACAAATGTATCTATTTGCCTATGTGTTGGGAATTCAAGAAAATCGCCATCTAGAATAGGTATTTGACCATGTAATTTTTCGACTGCTTTCCTTCTCATAGATGCAGATGGCTCTACACCTGTAACCGAAAGCCCCGCTTTCAGAAGACATATCGTTAAGTTTCCTGTCCCTACGCCAAACTCCAGCACATGACCTTGTGAACGATTAACTACTTCTTTTAATATTTGCTCATATCCATGAAATACATCACGATATTCTTTATCGTAACCACTGACTGTATCATCATAGTATTCGGACCATTCTTCAAATAACTCAACAAATTCCCGCCCCATTATCATCACCTTTTTAAATTTAACTATGTTAATGATTAAACCCAAAGTCGCCAATATTCTATAACATAGTTCTGAATTAAAAAAACATTTTATATAAATCATATGGATATAGTATGATTTTATTCGAGAATGGTTCAATATTTATGATAAACTCCCCTTATCTTTAAAGGGTTTCAATATAAATGAACCGCCATGCATGCTACAATAAAGTGAATAAAACATTGGAGGGTAGAACAATGACTTTTCAACTAAACTTAGACTTAATAGATGATAAAATTGAATTTTTTGAAGCAGAAAGCATTAAGACATTGGAAGAAAAAATTCAAACACAAATTGAAAACAATAAAGCACTCATGCTCCATGTTCACTCTGTTTCACATGAGATGTATGTAAGCGAAGAAGGGCGACGTTTTTATAGCGCTGTTGTCCATTTTAAAGCGAAGAAATAATGGAAATGACAAAGAGCCCTCACATAGCTTGAGGGCTCTTTGTTTAAAGACTATTATCTGCCTCTATCATTTTCCTTTAATTCTTCCACTTTTACAGGCTTCCATCCAGCTCCATCGACCCATTCAATATATACGCGATAAGCTTGCGGATTATCCCCTTCTGATACAGTACCAATGGCTGTAGTCGGGGAACCTCCATTTTTCAACCACCAAAGACGCATACTTCCCTCATCTAGCCCAGCTCCATAAGCAATAGCCTTCGTCATTTCATTCCAATCTTTAGAGCCTTTTTCAAAGCTTGTCGTATGTGGACCAGTTTGCTCCGTCCCAACCGGCTGCCAGTCTTCACTTGTGTACGTATTTAATACATTGGCGTCTCCACTACCTTCTATTTGTTCAAGTTTAACACCATCAGCCTGTTCCTCTTCTGACTCTGATTCTTCTTCTGCTTCTTCTTCAGTAACCGCTTCCTCAGTTTCATCTTTCTCTTTATCCTTTGATTCCGGTTCTGATTTTGATTCCTTTACTTCTTCTTTTGGAGTTGTTTTTTCCTGTTCTTTAGATACTGGTTCTACATCATTATTCGTGAAAATAGTAATAGCAACAATCACAATCAGTAAAGATACAATCGTAATCGCAATGTTGTAAAATTTATTTATTTTTCGCTTTTTATCATGTCGATCAAGACGAGAAGCCAAAACATAAACCCCCTTATCTTATCTTTTCTCTCTATTTTAACATGACTTATCCACAAATCGCATCCTACTTCTTTCGTCATTGGGAATCTAGTTGATGAATCACTTTCACAACGTCTGCGAATAGCGGAGTCATACCGCTTGACTGTTCCGTTGTATCTAAGCTAACGGTTACAAGTGCATATTTTGGCTCTTTATACGGAAAATAGCCAGCAAACCATTTATTTAACTTGCCTGTTTCTAGATTTGTCTGAGCCGTCCCTGACTTACCGGCAACCTCATAAGGCAGGTTCTGCAGCAAGGCACCTGTTCCTTTCTCTTCCGTAACGACCCCTCTTAATAACTGCTGCAATTTAATCGTTGTATAAGGTGAGATATTCTCTCCTTCTATCTTTTGATTTGGAAAATCGACCACTGTTGTCCCATTATTAAACTCAACTTTTGATACCGCTTTTACCTGCTCTTTTTTACCTCCGCGCGCAATGGTGGCCATCATATTTGCCATAGCAAGTGGTGTCGTCTGAACATCCTGCTGTCCAATTGCTGTTTTGGCAATCATTTTCTTATCTTTTTTTAATGCCTGCTCATGCCAAACCTTTCCTGATTGCTCGCGATAAAGCTGGGTAACCTGGGTGTGATATACATCGCCGCTCCAGCCTACTTGACCGATGATTCCTAGCTTTTTAGCATATTCCTCCAAAAAGTTAGGATTCTCTTCCGCTATTTCTGTAGCAAGCTCGGCAAATGTTCGATTGCAGCTTTGAGCAAAACTATCTTTAAAGTTTAGCATTCCTAACGGACGTTGTTGATCAACCTTTCCTTCAATCGTCAGGTCACAATTGAACATTCGACTAGATGAAATGACACCATAATCGATTGCCGCTGCTGCCGTAATCGTTTTAAAGACCGAACCCGGGGTTTTTTGTGTCGCCATCATATTAACTGAGCCTATTCCATTTGGATCATCTTTTTTAAGTGCTGGACGTGATACCATCGCAACAATTTCACTTTTTTCAATATCTAATAAAACAAGTCCGCCATTGGTAATCTTATATTGGTCAACAAGTGCTTCTGCCTTTTCTTGAATCTCCTTATCAATAGTTGTGATGACTTTAACTGGATATAGGGGGTTCGCAGGCTCCACATACTTCACATCGACTCCAAATAAAGGACCTCCGCTCGCATCAACATGAAACACAAGCTTAGATTCGCCTTCCGATAGTAAAAACTCATCAAATGTTCGCTGTAGACCCTTATCTCCAATTCTCGTTTCAGGGGATAAGTTTAAATCTGGATAGCGCTCGAGTTTTAGCGCATCCGATTTAACCGTCGTACCAATTAATTGAGCAGCAAGCCTATCCTCTCCGTAAATTTTCTGATTGACCGCAAACACACCTGGGATTTTTAATTCATTAATAGCTTTTGATTGGCTTAATGATAACTGAATCGGCGTATCCCCGCCAAATGCAAAAGGCTCTTTTGCATTTGCGACTGCGGTAATCAGTGCTTGTTCTGAACTTCCAATAATACGGGCTACTTCATCAGCCGGCCATGTCATTTTACTTAAAAACGGAAAGAGTACAAGCGTTGGAATTTCTTCATGAGCCAGTGGCTGTCCATTTCGATCATAAAACTTCCCTCTTCCATCATCAATCTTTAATACTTGTGAACGCTGCTTCACACTCGCTTCAATTAAATTTACATGATGTTTAGAAAACGATTCTGTCGCAACTAACTGTATTTGTACAAGCCGGCCAACTAAGGTGATAATTAATACCATTAATATCGTGGCAACGATGATCATTCGTCGTTTATGCATCCAGCAACACCTCGTTACCATTGTTGACGCGATTAAACAATTTAATTCTTTCCCCATTAGAAAACTCACCCATTAACCTGGGTTCGCTTGCACTAGATATCAAAAGATGGTCTACCATTTTCAAATTTTATCCAATATTTAAAAGACAGAAAGCCCTACTGATGGAAGTTTCACTTTATAAGTCTCCAAATGACAAAAAAGCAGATTCATCAAACAAATCTGCTTTTTAGCCTAACTCTTTACCTGAAAGCGGCAAAGAGTTCATGATATTCCAAGACAGCGTTTTACTACTCATTCATCTGCAGAAAAATCACTGAACAGAAGTAATCTTTACTTGCATTTCGCCGCCTGGTGTTTGTACGGTTACTTGATCGCCTACTTTTTTGCCAATTAGGCTTTGGGCAATTGGTGAATCGTTTGAAATTTTCCCTTCAAATGGATCTGCTTCTGCACTACCAACGATTGTATACGTTTCCTCGTCTCCATCTGGAAGCTCAATAAATGTAACAGATTTCCCAAGAGAAACCGTATCTGAATCTAAATCGCTTTCTTCAATAATCTTCGCATTGCGAATCATATTTTCAAGGGTTGTAATTCTGCCTTCTACAAATGCTTGCTCATCTTTCGCAGAATCGTACTCAGAGTTCTCTGATAAATCTCCGAAGCTGCGTGCAATTTTAATTCTTTCCACTACTTCTTTACGTTTTACTGTTTTTAACTGTTCAAGCTCTTGTTCTAATTTCTCTTTACCTTCTTTTGTCATCGGAAATACTTTTTCTATAGCCAAAACTCTTCACTCCTTCAAGTTCTCACAGATACAAAGGTTCCGTGATGTATATGTACTTTTTCATTCAAACAAGTCGAATATATATAAGTGCGCGACCTCATAAAAGGGCGCGCTATCTACTAGAGAAATCCTAGCATATAAATCGACTGCTTTTCTTTAAAGAAGCAGTCGATTATTTCACTGTCTTTAAGATAGAGTATGACCTTTCCTTTCATTTGTCTAGTCTTTTTACAAAGGTTTTGTTAAATAACACTGTTTATTTTTGGCTCATTTACCTTTCAGTAAAGCTGAAAGGCGTGTAAAACAGTGGTTTCATACGATTGAGCGAAAAATCGTATGAATCAACAATATTCATTAACATAGACTTTAGAAAAACAGCAGGGTTCAGGAAAATTTCACCTATCTTTATTTATGCTATATTATTACAAAATAGACTTTTATTCAAGATTTTGTTTAACACTTTGTCTATGATACGTCCTATTCATTTTCTTTACGCATCATGTTGTTAACAAATACAGGGTGATCTACTTTAATACGAACAATTTGCAATGGATGACGAGCAGCGTCTAATTCATTGCCTTTCTCGTCTAAAATGACGCCTACTTTTTGCGTAAAGTTTTCAATTTCTGGGCCAAAAAATTCTACTTCATCCCCTGGCTTAAAGAAATTTCGCTGTTGTAATGTAGCAATTTGAGTATCCGGATTATAATCTAACACAAGCCCCGCAAAGTCAAAACGAGTCTTTGTGCTATGATTCCCAAACATCTGCTGCTTATACCCCGGAATATCTCCTTCCATAAACGCTGGAGCTGTCGGACGATTCGCACATTTATCCAATTCATCTAACCATTCCTGCTTAATTGAGAAGTTGTCTGGATCCGCGCAATACGTATCAATCACTTTACGATATACACTAATAACAGTTGCGATATAGTGAATCGATTTCATTCGTCCTTCTACTTTTAAACTATCCACGCCAATCTCAATCATTCTTGGCAGTGACTCCAATAGTTTTAAGTCTTTTGGACTCATAGCAAATGGAGCATCTTTTTCATCAAATAACGCTTTTTCACCATCACTATCCAACTCGTATAAATCATAATCCCAACGGCAAGATTGACAGCAGCCACCACGGTTAGAATCGCGAGCTGTCATATGATTAGATAACGTACAGCGTCCAGAATAAGCAATACACATCGCCCCATGCACAAAGGCTTCAATTTCAATATCAACTTTTTCCTTCATTAATTGAATTTCTTCAGCGCCTGTTTCACGAGCAAGTACAACGCGCTCCAGCCCTTCTTCCTTCCAATATTGAACAGCTTTCCAGTTCGATAATGATTGCTGAGTGCTTAAATGAATTTCCAGACTCGGTGCTACTCTTTTACATGTTTCAATAATTAAAGGGTCCGCTACGATAATACCATGTACACCAGCTTCTTCTAAACCAGCTAAGTATTCTTCTAACCCATCAATGTTTTCATTATGAGCAAAAATATTCGTTGTTACATATACTTTTGCTCCATACTTTTTCGCAAATTCAACGCCTTCTTTCATTTCTTCAAATGTAAAGTTTCCGGCATTTGAACGTAAACCATACTCTTGTCCACCAATAAAAACAGCATCTGCACCATAGTGAACAGCAACTTTTAATTTTTCTAAATTTCCGGCAGGTGCTAGCAGCTCCGGTTTTTTCACAATGACTCTTTTTCCATCAATAATTTTGGAAATTTTATCAGCAATAGCGTTCAAGGCTATTCCTCCTCATTCCTGTATTAATAAACTGTTTCTTTAAAGAAAAATCCTGTATCTAATGCACGATTCTTTGGTTGAATCGCTTCAACTTTTTCAAAAAGCTCACTCTTGATTTCATCATAACGATCCACGTCTTCTGCACATAAATCAATAGCTTGGCGATATAATTTCGTTATTTCAATAATATATTCTGGTGTTTTTAAAATCCCATCAATCTTAAACGAATCAATACCTGCTTCGACTAATTCTTGAAGCTCGTCAATCATACAGATATCGTTCGGGCTCATAATATGTGTACCATTTTCATCTTCATAAATCGGATATTTGTTTTCACGTTCTTTGTCATGTAAAAACATATTGCGTTGTTGTGCACGATTTTCTACTTCTAGTGATTTCCCTTGGTATTCAAAATAGTTTCCAAGCAATGTTCGTTTAGATTGAAACATGCATGTCATTCCATGCACTTGTACCTCAATTTCTACTTCAGCATGTTCTTTCATTTCAATGATAGCATCCATATTAATTTCACGAGCTACAACAGCACGAACTGAGCCGCGACGTCCCCAATAGTTCGCTGTATACCAATTTGTTACCGTCGTTTCCGTATTCCAGTGCAACGGCATATCTGGCGCTGCAGTGCGAACTGCCATTAACACAGCCGGGTCTCCCCAAACGATGCGGTCAACTCCTGCTTCTTTTAGAAAAGCAATGTACTCTTCTAATTCATCTACTTTTTCATTATGAAAAATTGCATTCATCGATACATATACTTTTTTGTTTGCAGCATGAGCAATTTGAATGACTTCCTTCACATCTTCACGTGTAAATTCTCCGGGTAAGCGAAGCGCATAACGCTGCTCACCGATAATGAATGCATCGGCTCCTGCCTTAATAAGCGGTTCTATATCCGCTACACTTGTTGGAGTTACGAGCAATTCAGGCTTTTTCATTTTGTTCACCTCTATGTTTACTAATGGCTATGCCATCTCCAATCGGTATAATGACCGTATCGTAATGTGGATGACTAAGCAGCCATGTATTAAAATTTTGAATTCGTTTAATCAAACCGCGTCTACGCCTTGGTGTAATCGTCTCTAACTCTTCCGCAACTAGACCTTTGAATAAAACATTATCTGTAATGATAATTCCTCTCTCACTTAGCAGCGGCTCATACAATTCAAAGAAACGACGATACTGTCCTTTCGCTGCATCTACAAAGATTAAATCGAATGGTCCATGGTCCTTTACAACCTCAAAGGCTTCCAATGCATCAGATTCAACAAGGGTAATACGGTCGCTCAAACCAGACTTCTCAAAGTTTTGCTTTGCCACTTCGATTCGCTTTTCAATCCGCTCAATCGTGACAATACGAGCATTTGGCAAAGTCATCGCCATTCGAATGGCTGAATATCCAATCGCTGTCCCTAGTTCTAGAATTTTTTGCGGCTGTTGAAGTCGTAAAAACTGTAATAAAGTCGCAATCCCTTCCGGCTCCATAATCGGGACATGCTCTGCTTCTGCAAATTCTTCAATCTCTTTCAGTAATCCAGTCCGCTCTGGAATTAAGGATTGAAGATATTCATCTATTTTTCCGTTCAAAATCTGTTCCTCCAAATACGTACGTTCCTTAAGCACGGGCGTACATTCTTAATATTTGCGACGACTAGACTTTTGGAGTCCTCTAATCGGCCTACATTAGAAAAAACTCGGCAACTGCCGAGCCAAAAGGTCATTATGTCCTTTTTCACTTGTCTTATTCTATCATATAAAAATAAATCTTGCTTTTCAAACCGACGATTTATTCTGATGAAATATTTAGCGCAAATACCTAATCCCTCATTATTGATTCGTAATATGTTCTGCTTTCTTCGCATTGTGCTCATCCAATGTTTTCGAATACAGCACTTCCCCTTCAGGAGTGGCTAAGAAATACAAGTATTTAGTCTTTTCCGGCTCTAATACTGCTTTAATGGACATCTCACCAGCATTAGCAATCGGTCCAGGCGGTAAGCCCTTCACTTTATAAGTGTTATAAGGAGAATCAATCTCTAAATCTTTATAAAAAACACGTTCCTTATGTTCTCCTTTTGCATATAACACCGTTGGATCTGTTTGTAACGGCATCCCTTTATCTAGACGATTATAAAAAACAGAAGCAATTTTAGCACGATCGACTTTTTCTGTTGCTTCTTCTTCCACAAGAGAAGCCATTGTCAACAGCGTATGGACAGAGTAATCTTGCTCTATCATTTGTTCTTCATATTTAGTTAACATGTCTTCTGTTTGTTTAAGCATCTTTGAAATAACGGTTTCTAACGATGGAGACTCTTCCTCAAAATCATACGTTGAAGGAAATAAATATCCTTCAAGTGGATATTTAATGTCTTTGTCATAAATATCGTCCGTCAATAAAGCAGGGAACTTATCTTGCATACTTTGAATAAACTTTTTATCATTTAGTTTCTTAAATACTTCTTTCGGATTTTGATCTGTTTTTTCGGCTACAATCTCGGCGATTTGGACAAGCTGCTTCCCTTCAGGAATCGTAATCTTCAGAGCCGCCTCTTTCATCATCTTTCCAGTCTTAATGCTGTTAACAATTTCTTGATGCGTCATCGATGGAGATAATGAATACTTCCCCGCCTGAAAACCAGATTCATTGCGAAATTTAATATAATATTTAAACACTCGTGCATTCTTAATAATTCCTTCTTCTTCTAGCAAGTTAGAGATAGAACTAACAGAAGAACCAATTGGAATTTCTACCGTTCTCTTTTTCTTATCATTCGGGTCCAGCGGCTTTAGCGCTGAATTGACATACAAATAACCGCCTATTCCTGTTATTCCTATTATCACAATCATCGCGATCATAATTCGAACAACAATCTTTCGAACTAATTGAGCATCCTCTTGCTGCTCTAATAATTTCTCTCTAATATTTTCCTTTTTAGATTGCTTTGAGTCCATCTTCATTCCCCCTGCACAACCACAACACAAATTGATTATTTAATAATCACTTCGAATATTATACTAAAACAAAACGGCAAATACATAGCTTTTACGAAATTATACAATTTCTCCTACATATTTATCGCAGATTAACAGGCAATAAGCCCCTATCTTAAGAGGAAAGAGGGGAAAAGAAGGAAAGAAATCATTTTATTTTACACTTAACCGGGATGGAAGACCTACTGACAGAAGTTTCACTTTTATCAATAATATAATTAAAATATAATTAAATAGTTTCATACAAAAAAAGCTGATCCCCATTAGGAGGATCAGCCCGCATCTTACTCTTCGCCTTCTTCGTCTAAAAACGTGTTCAGCATTTCTTCAATCATATCCCACTCTTCATCTGTTTCGATTGGAGCAAGCTCACCATCTTCGTTATTTTCACTTGGTGTGAAAGAAGAAGCATGAATTTCGATTTCTTCATCTTCGTTATCAGAAATTGGGTAGTATAGCACATATGATTTGTTAAATTTATCAGAATCGAATGTAAACAAAATTTCACAAAGTTGCTCATTTCCATTTTCGTCTACTACTGTAATATTATTTTCACCATGTTCCATTCTTTTTCACCTCAAAGAGAATTTGTTTGACTGTCTAAGAAACCTTGCAGAATCATGACAGCCGCCATTTTATCAATGACCTTCTTGCGTTTACTCCGACTCACATCGGCTTCAAGCAGCACCCGTTCAGCAGCCATTGTAGTTAATCGTTCATCCCATAACACGACAGGCAGTTTGAATTTCTTTTCTAAATACGCCGCGAAATCTTGACTTGCTTGTCCGCGCGGTCCAATCGTCCCATTCATATTTTTTGGAAAACCGAGTACGATTTTTGACACTTCATGTTCTTGAATAATTTCTCCAAGCCGTTTTATGCCAAAGTCTTTTACTGCTTCATTAATTTTGATTGTTTCCAATCCTTGTGCGGTCCAACCCATGGCGTCGCTAATTGCAACGCCAAGGGTTTTTGAACCTAAATCAAGTCCCATTGTACGCATTAGTATTCCTCTCACTGATTCTTTAAATACGATTTGACCAACTCTTCAATAATTTCATCCCGTTCAAGCTTACGAATTAGATTTCTCGCATCCTGATGGCGTGGAATGTAAGCAGGGTCACCTGACAATAAATAGCCAACAATCTGATTGATTGGGTTATACCCTTTTTCTTGAAGAGCAGAATACACTTGAAATAATACTTCTTGTACATCTCTTTCAAATGGTTCTTCCGGAAAACTAAATTTCATCGTGTTATCAAAGGAACTCATATGGTCATGCACCTCTCCTCTACGTAGAGACTTCCATAATATACATTGTACAACACTTCTTACCGATTATGAAAGTGAACGTACCCATTCTTCGACAAAATCAAGTGCTGCATCCAATTTTGCTGGATCTTTCCCGCCAGCTTGTGCCATATCTGGACGACCACCGCCGCCACCGCCGCAACGAGTTGCTACTTCTTTAATTAATTTTCCTGCATGGTAGCCTCGATCAATAAGATCTTTCGTTACACCAGCAATTAAGTTTACTTTGTCACCTTGTGCAGAACCAAGTACAAGAACGACAGAATCAAGTTTCTGTTTTAAATCATCTGCCATTACGCGTAAGTTATTCATGTCTGTATCTTGCACTTTTGCAACTAATACGTTAACACCATTCACTTCTTTCACATTTGAAACAAGGTTTCCAGCCTCAATGTTACTTAACTTCGCAGATAAACTTTCATTTTCGCGCTGCAGTTCTTTCGTTTCAGCTAACACGGCATCAATACGTGCTGGTACGTCTTTCAAATTCGTTTTGAGTTTAGACGCCGCTTCTTTTAAAAGCGTAATTTGATCCGCCATTAATTTGTAAGCTCCAGCTCCTGTTACAGCCTCGATACGACGAGTTCCAGCACCAATTCCGCTTTCCGAAACAATTTTGAATAGACCGATTACCGCTGTATTTGGTACGTGACAACCACCGCAAAGCTCTAAGCTATAGTCTCCAATTTGAACAACACGGACAATTTTACCGTATTTTTCACCGAATAGAGCCATTGCTCCCATTGCTTTTGCTTCGTCAATATCTTTCAAATCAATTGTTACTTCTAAGCTTTGCCAAATTTTCTCGTTTACAATCGCCTCAATTTTCTCTAATTCCTCTGGCGTAATTTGACCAAAGTGTGAGAAGTCAAAACGTAAGCGTTCTGCTTGAACAAGAGAACCAGCTTGGTTAACATGTGTACCTAGTGTATCTTTTAATGCTTGATGTAAAAGATGTGTCGCTGTATGATTCTTCACAATTTCGCTGCGGTTTGCATAATCAACGGTTGCCACAACTTGTGCATCAGCCGATAATGTTCCAGCAACGACTGTTACGCGGTGAAGATTTTGTCCATTGGGTGCTTTTTGAACATCCTGTACAGCTAATTGTACTGCTTCACTAGTAATCGTTCCTGTATCAGCAATTTGACCGCCGCTTTCTGCATAAAACGGTGTTTGATCTAAAATAATTTGAACTTCTTCGCCTTCGTGCGCTTCTGTAATAAGCTCACCGTCTTTAACGATTGCCACAACTTGCGCTTCTACTTGAAGTTTCTCATATCCAACAAATTCACTTGCAACCTTCACATCACCTAAAACGCCGCCTTGAATTTGCATAGAATCTACATCTTGACGCGCAGCACGTGCACGTTCACGTTGTGCTTCCATTTCTTTCTCAAAGCCGTCATGGTCAACAGTCATGTTTTCTTCTTCTGCATACTCTTCTGTTAATTCAATTGGGAAACCATATGTGTCATATAAACGGAACGCATCCGCACCTGGAATGATACTTTCCCCTTGCTCTTTTTGTTTCTTAATCACTTCAGATAAAATGCTCAATCCATCATGCAGTGTTTCATGGAATCGCTCTTCTTCGTTTTTCACAACTTTAGCAATAAAGTCTTTTTTCTCTAACACTTCTGGATAGAAGTCTTTCATAATTTCTCCAACAACAGGCACTAATTCTAACATGAATGGTTCGTTAATGTTGATTTGTTTTGCATAACGAACGGCACGGCGAAGTAAACGACGTAATACATAGCCGCGTCCTTCATTAGATGGGAGCGCACCATCACCTACTGCAAATGTTACCGTACGAATGTGGTCAGCAATAACTTTAAACGCTACATCTGTTTCTTTATCTGCCCCATATTTCACATCTGTAAATTGTTCAACGGCACGAATAATTGGGATAAATAAATCTGTATCAAAATTCGTTGGTACGTTTTGAACGACAGAAGCCATACGCTCAAGGCCCATACCTGTATCAATATTTTTCTTTGGAAGCGGTGTATATGTACCATCTGGATTATGATTAAATTGAGAGAAAACTAAGTTCCATACTTCTAAATGACGTTCATTTTCTCCGCCTGGATATAATTCCGGATCATTCGGGTCGTCGCCATATTCAGGTCCGCGATCGTAGAAAATTTCTGTATTTGGACCACTTGGGCCTTCTCCAATATCCCAGAAGTTTTCTTCTAAACGAATAATTTTCTCAGCCGGAATCCCAATTTTCTTATTCCATAACTCAAATGCTTCATCGTCTTCAGGATGAATGGTTACAGCTAGTTTATCTTTATCGAAGCCAATCCACTTTTCATCTGTTAGGAATTCCCAAGCCCACGTAATGGCTTCTTCTTTAAAATAATCGCCGATTGAGAAGTTTCCTAACATTTCGAAGAATGTATGATGGCGCGCTGTTTTCCCTACATTTTCAATATCGTTTGTACGAATTGCTTTTTGAGCATTTGTAATTCTTGGATTTTCTGGAATTACTCGTCCATCAAAATATTTTTTCAACGTCGCTACCCCAGAGTTAATCCATAATAAAGATGGATCTTCATGCGGAACAAGTGACGCACTCGGTTCAATGTTATGTCCTTTTTCCTTAAAAAAATCAAGATACATTTGGCGTATCTGTGCACCAGTTAAATATTTCATCTATTTTTTCCTCCTTTTAATTTTGGGCATACAAAAAACTCCCATCCCTAAAAAACAGGGACGAGAGTTAGCTCGCGGTACCACCCTGATTATGGACATCTTGCCTGTCCATCACCTTCATCTAGCCTTAACGCGGCGTAACGGCAGGTATTAGCTGCTCTCTGGACTAGCTTTCTGCTGCTCTTGATCTAAAATCCTTTCAGCCACGGGGATTTCTCTCTAGTAGACAGGGTTCAGCATACTTAATCCTTCAACGAATTGTCTTATGTATTGTATTTTATTCACTACTATTTTATTTGTCAACAAGCGGCTCCTTCTTTCTGAAATGAACACGGGCATGAAGAACAAAAACTTTTAAAATAGCAAGGATTGGAATCGATACAATCATACCGATAATTCCCCCTATTTCACCGCCTGCTAGCAAGGCGAGCATAATGAATAACGGGTGCATGTGCAGGCTTTTCCCCACAATCAACGGGGATAGCACATTCCCCTCTAAAAATTGCAAAACGAGCACAATAATCGCAACCGTAATTACCATTTTAATTGATAATGTTGCTGCAATAATAATAGCAGGAACCGCTCCAAAGATTGGCCCAAAGTATGGAATTACATTCGTAATCCCAATAATGACACCAAGCAGTAACGGATACTTCATATCAAATAACCAAAACAATAACGTAGCAGCAACTCCAATCGCTACGCATACAAATAGCTGTCCCCGAATATAGCCACCGAGCGAGGTATCGACATCACGTAAAAATGCACGACCTTGCTTACGCCATTTTTTGGGCGTAATATACCAAATCATTTTCTTTAACGACTCGAAATCTTTTAACATATAAAAAGCAATAAAAGGAATCAGCCCAATAAGCACCAAAAAATCAAGTGCTTTCATTGCATAATTCATTAAATGATTTAAAAAGGTATTCATACGTATCGCAAGTACATCCATTCCGCTTTCAATTCGTTCATGCACATCAATGGGCCAATTAGACGTTTGATATTCCAGATTTCTCATCCACATTTTATATTGTTCCATTACAACAGGAACATTTTCAGAAAGCTCTTCTACTTGATTCATCATAGTTGGAATGCCTTTATAAATCCCAACCCCTAAACCTCCAAAGAAAAGTAGATAAATAATAATAACAGACAGCCCTCGCTTCACGCCTTTTTGATGAAGCGCTTCAACAACAGGATGTAATAGATAGCTAATAAATGCACCGATTATGAAAGGGAGTAATACAACCAGCATAACGGACAAAACGGGGCCCCACATCGGCTTTAATTTCATAAAAATATAAAAAACAATAAATAAAAGCAGAATAAACCCAAGTCGATAAAACCATTTTAAGCGAATATCCACAAATGACGCCTCCTAGTTTAGTTTTTGAATCAGGCTGACGTTTCATTCGTTTATAATGGAAATTAGCAGGTTTGTGTTGAATTTGATAGGATAATCTTCATGATTGGCAAGCATTCATATAAAATACAGCCTCCATGCATAGTTGCGGAGGCTGCTTTTTATTACAACATTGCTTTTAATTTTTTTCTCACTTTTTTAATGCTTCTATTGATTGTTTTAGTGACATTTCGTTTAGCCATCTCTCGCACCTCTTTTCCCTACATGGTGAAGCGGCGATCCTGTTCCTCAAATAAATCATCTAGAGAGCTAAGACTCCCATCCTCTTCGACCTGATGTGTTGAAATAAGTCCATTAGAGAGCGACATTTCAATAAAGCAACCCCAGCAATAGTACTGGTTTACACCGATTTTCCCGACATCTTTACTGCGGCAATTCGGACATACAATTTCCACAATGGACACCTCACTGTTTTGATACTGAAACAATGATGGCATCTTTTCCACATATAGGCGGCTCTTCTGAGTGGATTAGCTTGTTTTTTGAAAAAAAACCATCCGTTGTTTCATATGCTACAATCGTGCCCATTTTTTCCAAAAAACATACATCTTGCAGCAATCCTAATTCCTCGCCTATTTCTGAAAGCATCATTCTTCCTAACATTGCATCCTTATTCAGCAGCATGTCCACTTCTGGAATTTGTTCTTCAAACTCACCGCTTACAATGACTCCATCAGGCCCAAAAGAAGATACGTCATCTAACGCTACATAGACATTTTTTTTGAACAATCTTTGCTTCTGCACAATAAGTCCTGTAATAATCCCAGCTTCAGATATACATAAATCGTTAACTATACCGATTTTTTCTCCATTTTTATCAACAACCGGCAAACCTTTTAATAAAGAAAACGTCCGCAAAGTCATCCCACCTTCTCGAACAAGTATAGTATTCATCTTCCTGTCGAGAATGATAAGCTGAAACGTTTTCCATCTTACATTAAAACAAAAATAAACGAGAAACCATGAAGGGTCTCTCGCTTACTTTCACATAGGCTCTATATTAAACAATATGGTTGATAAAACGAGTACAACAGCGTCTCATAACAAAACCTTTACATAAAGTGATACGGAGTTACGTCGCCCATGCCAATCATCGGGTCCTCATTCATTAAGCGATCAAAGTATGATTCACCTTCTTCAATAATTTTAGTATCGCTTCCTGCATGTATTTCCTGTAATTTTTCCCGCAATGTTGTCCGGCGCTGTGTTTCATCATTACGTTCCACTCCAAGTCGAAACGCTTCTTCTTCTCCACATATAATGAGAAAATCCTTGCTGCGTGTAATCGCCGTATATAATAAATTTCGGCGTAACATTCTATAGTAGCTTCGCACAACAGGTAAAATAACAATTGGAAACTCGCTTCCTTGTGATTTATGTATGGAACAGCAATACGCATGTGTGATTTGGTTTAAATCCTGCTTCGTGTACGTCACTTCAATACCCTCAAAGGAAATGACAACTTTATCTACATGATCGGTATTTTCTTTAGCAAATATAATCGTTACAATTTCGCCCATGTCTCCATTGAAAACACCTTCTTCAGGCTGATTCACAAGCTGTAACACTTTGTCACCTGTTCGATAGACGACATCACCAAATTGCAACTCACGGCGTTTTTTCTCGCTATCTCCATTTAATACTTCTTGGAGCATCTTATTCAGTATATCAATCCCAGCTGGGCCTTTATACATTGGGGCAAGCACTTGAATGTCACGTGAACTATACCCCTTTTTACGTGCATTTTGAACAACCTGCTTAATGACATCAGCCATTTGGCTCTGTTGACATCGAATAAAAGAACGATCAACTTGTTGCTTTGTCACATCATGCGGCACATGGCCTTTTTTCATTTCATGAGCAAGTTCAATAATCGAAGAACCGTCTGCTTGACGATAAATATGTTGGAGAGCAATCGTTGGAATAGCTTTTGAAGCTAGTAAATCCTTCAGAACTTGCCCAGGACCAACAGGCGGCAGCTGATCTTCATCCCCAACAAGAATAAGCTGACTATGCTCTGGCAATGCTTTCAACAATTGATGAGCCAGCCATGTATCGACCATCGACATCTCATCAATAATCACAATGCGCCCCTCAATAGGATTGTCTGCATCATGAGCAAACCCTTCGCTGCCATTCCAACCGAGCAACCGATGAATCGTCACAGCCGGCAGACCAGTAGATTCCGCCATTCGCTTAGCTGCACGGCCAGTTGGCGCAGCAAGCACAAAGGGAAACGGCTCCTCATCCTTTTTATAATCCTTTATGTTCATCGACACGCCATGAAGCTCACTATATAGCTCCACAATGCCCTTAATGACCGTCGTTTTCCCTGTTCCCGGGCCGCCTGTTAAAATAAGCATAGGCGATTGCAAAGCCGTCTGAATCGCTTCTTTTTGTGCGGGAGCATACGTCACGCCAAGACGCTCCTCCAATTCACCAAGCGCTAATAAAAACTCCGATTCTGGAAACTGGTCTTCGTACTCTGTTTGTTGGAGGAGCCGTTGAATATTCATGACAATTCCTTTTTCCGAGAAATACAAAGCAGGCAAGTAAATACGTGTTTCCTCGACAACAATCTTTCTTTCCGCCTCTAGTTTGATTATTTCTGAGGAAATATCCGTAAATTCAATGACATCACGCTTATTTTCTTCCAATAAACGTTGAACGGACTCTAATAATTCCTCCGCCTCCATGTAGACATGTCCATCCTGCATGCATTGCGTATCAAGGCAATATAGGCAAGCCGCTTTAATACGGTCTGGATGCCCCCCAGAAATCCCCAGCTGAAATCCAAGTTCATCCGCCCGTCCAAAACCAATTCCCTCAATATCCTCTACAAGCTTATATGGGTTATTTTGAATAACAGAAACCGTATCCTGTTTATACATTTGATAAATTTTCATCGAAAGCTGCGGTCCAAAACCATATTGATTCAGTGCAATCATCACTTGCTCAAGGCCTTCATTTTCAAGCAACGTATCATATAAGGCTTTTGCTTTCTCGCCTGACAGACGCGGAATATTATCCAGTACGGAAGGCTGCGCTAAAATTTTTGAAATTGCATTTTCACCAAGTGTTTCCACAATGCTTTCTGCCGTCTTCTTCCCTATTCCTTTAAACATATCGCCGGATAAATAAGCCACAATCCCTTCCTTCGACTGTGGCAAATCTTTGCGAAAATGATTAACTTGAAACTGTAGACCAAAGCGAGGATGCTCCTTCAATACTCCGTAAAAGATATACGTTTCATGCTCATGAATACGTGGGAAATAACCAGTCACGACAGCTTCCTGCTCATCATAATTCAAATTTGTTTCGTCCAAGCGAATCCGAACAACAGAATACATATTTTCCTCATTATGAAAAATCGTCACTAAGTGCCGCCCTTTCATAAACTGCTTCTCTTCCGAAAACAAATCTAAAGCCTCTTGTTGACTCAAAGCCTCTCCCACCTTTCATGACTTAAAATAACCGTTTAGTTTTCTGCTTTCATTTGTTCCATTAGTTTTTTCCCATGAGCGGCAAGCATATGATCAGCTTGCACCTCAAGCGCTTTATCAAAATAAGCAATGGCTGCATCTACGTCATCACGGTACCCTGCAAAAGCGACACCTAAATTATAGTAAGCATCAGCGTGATTCGGATCTTGTTCAATCACGATATTCAATTGATGAATCAATTCCTCATACAACTCTGCATTAGCGAGGCAAAGGGCATACTGAAAATGCGCATCTACGTCATCTTCATTTAACTCAACCGTACGTTGTAAATAAGGCATCGCCAGTTTTGCTTGATCAAGCGCCATTAAAGTCAAGCCGAGCATGAAATACGCATCCGCATTTTCCAAACCATGACGAAGCGCTTTTTCAAACATATCTTTCGCTTCTATTAATTTATCACTTTCATAATATAAATTGCCAAGTGAATAATAGGCCGCTGCTGCCTGTTCATCTATTTCAAGTGCTCTTTTATAAAAACGAATTGCCTTTTCATAATCACCAACTGCCGTCAACACATTTCCAAAGTTAATATACGCAACTGGATCTTTCGGATTTTCCTCAATTGCTTCATTAAAAACCTTCGCTGCTTCCTCATATTTTCCTTCTTGCATGTATTGAATTCCTTGTTGATTTTTATCCATTCATTTCACGCTCCTAATTTTCTATAGAAAGTATACCATAAGGCTTTACCAAATAAAGTCCCCAACCGTAAACAGTTGGGGACCTTCCTTATATTACCCTACATACGTTAATTTTTCACCATGTTTAAACACTTCATCAATCGTGCCGCCGCCGAGACAGACATCCCCATCATAAAACACGACCGCTTGTCCAGGGGTAATCGCACGAACAGGTTCAGCGAAAACAACTTCAACATCGCCCGTTTCCAGCACTTTTACAGACACAGGGCTGTCTGTTTGACGATAGCGGAATTTAGCCGTACATGTGAATTCTTTCGCTGGTGCTTGATTGGCAACCCAGCTCATTTTCACTGCCTTCAAAGAAGTCGAATACAACAAATCATTATCAAAACCTTGGCACACATATAGAATATTGCGTTTCAGGTCTTTTCCAGCAACAAACCAAGGCTCGCCGCTTCCGCCGATTCCAAGGCCATGACGTTGGCCGATTGTATAATACATCAACCCATCATGTTTGCCCATCACTTTTCCATCCATCGTCATCATTTCACCAGGCTGCGCCGGCAAGTACTGACTCAAAAACTCTTTAAAATTGCGCTCCCCAATAAAACAAATACCAGTGGAGTCTTTTTTCGCTGCTGTAGCAAGTCCAGCTTGTTTGGCAATTTCACGCACTTCTTTTTTCTCAATATGCCCTAATGGGAACATTACTTTTTCCAATTGTTCTTGAGTTAATTGATTTAAGAAATACGTTTGGTCTTTATTATCATCGATACCGCGAAGCATTTTGTACTCGCCATCTCTAAAGGCTACTTGAGCATAATGACCTGTTGCTAAGTAATCCGCGCCAAGACTAACAGCATGCTCTAAAAATGCTTTAAACTTAATTTCTTTATTACACATTACATCCGGATTTGGTGTTCGTCCTGCTTTATATTCTTCTAAGAAATACGTAAATACTTTCTCCCAGTATTGCTTTTCAAAATTGACCGCATAGTAAGGTATGCCAATTTGATTGCATACCGCAATAACATCGTTGTAATCTTCGGTTGCCGTACAAACTCCATTGTCGTCTGTATCATCCCAATTTTTCATGAAAATCCCGACTACATCATAGCCTTGTTGTTTCAGAAGCAGGGCTGCAACAGAAGAATCCACCCCACCTGACATGCCGACAACGACACGCGTATCTTTTGGTGCTTTCTTCATTCTTGTCACCTCTTTATTTATCAACCAATCTGCTCACGATTTTCACCGTTTCGTCTGCAGCTTGTTTTATTTCTTCGTTCGTATTGTTTAAACCAAAGCTAAAGCGGATGGAGTTTTTCGTCCGCTCTGAATTTTTGCCAAACATCGCAACAAGCACATGCGATGGATCAATAGAACCCGCCGTACATGCCGAACCGCTGGAAACAGCAATTCCCGCTAAATCTAAATTTACGAGCAGCGATTCCACATTCGTCCCTGGAAAACTAACATTCAATACATGTGGCAGCGATGCTTCTAATGAGCCGTTAAGTTGATATTGTATACCACCTTCTTCAAAACGAGCAAGCAAGATTTCTTTAAATGTACGATACTTCTCCGCTTTTTCTGCCATCGTCTGTTGCGCAATCTTCACCGCTTCGGCAAATCCAGCAATTGCTGGAACACTTTCCGTTCCAGCACGGCGCTTCCGCTCCTGTTCCCCGCCATGAGCATGCGGTTGCAGCTTCACACCTTCACGAACATATAAAAAACCAATTCCTTTTGGTCCGTTAATTTTATGAGCTGATACACTTAATAAATCAATATGAAGCGCATTTACATCAATGGGAACTAAGCCATACGCTTGTACAGCATCGGTATGAAAATAAGCTTGATGTTCTTTTAAAAGAGCACCAATGTCAGCAATTGGCTGAATCGTACCGACTTCATTATTTCCATACATGATAGAAACTAAGATTGTATCCTCTCGAAGAGCTGCTTTTACATCAGCCATCGAAATAAGCCCCTCATTGTTAACAGGTAAATAAGTAACCTCAAAGCCTTTTTTCTCTAAATACTGACTCGTATGCAAGATTGCATGGTGTTCAATTTCAGTCGTAATAATATGCTTTCCTCTCGCCTTGTTTGCCTCAGCAATACCAATAAGCGCTGTATTGTCCGCTTCCGTCCCGCCGCTTGTGAAGATAATCTCGTTCCGTTCAGCTCCAATGCTTGCAGCGATACTCACTCTTGCTTCATCTAAAACATGGCGTGCTTGACGCCCAAACGCATGAATACTCGACGGGTTACCAAACTCACTTTTCATCACTGTCATCATCTTGTCTATTACATTTGGATGCATGGGCGAAGTCGCAGCATGATCTAAATATATTCTGTTCACTTTGTCGCCTCCAAAAAATCTAAACGCACCATTACAGGTGGCATATTTTAATTTGTCTCAACAATGATATAAAGCACCGTTATCACAACAGTGCTTAAAAAAACTACCTCTTGTTTTCATTTTAAATATAGTACATATAAGAGCCTTGCTCACCTGTATCTTTATAGTTCGCCAAGTCCAATAATGTCGTATTATCTAATACATCTTTTACAGCATCGCGAATGCGAATCCAAAGTTGGCGTTTTACCGGCTCTTCATCTTCAATTCCTTCCACCGGAGAAATCGGACCTTCTAAAACACGAATAATATCTCCAGAAGTAATTTCCTGCGGTTCTCGTGATAAAATGTATCCTCCATATGCACCACGAATACTCTTCACTAGTCCCGCATTACGAAGCGGCGCAATTAACTGCTCCAAATAATGCTCCGATAAATCATGTGACTGCGCAATCGATTTTAAAGATTTTGGACCTTCACCATAATGTTTAGCTAATTCAATCATAATAGTTAAACCATAACGGCCTTTAGTTGAAATTTTCATTTTCATACACCTCAAATTTTTTCCGTAACTTTAAACTGATGAAATTATAGCATATTCCCATTGGAAATGCATACTTTGACTCCTCGTGTTGTCAATTATTCACATCAAATAAGTTGGAAAATCAACAGAATGCCTTCAATCATTACGTATGATTCTCAAGTTATGTTACTGTATATAGGAAGGAGTGAAGAAGATGCCGATTCAACCACTAGCCTTTCGTATGCGTCCGCGCACAATCGATGAAATTATCGGTCAACAGCATCTTGTGGGAGAAGGAAAAATCATTCAACGTATGGTTAAAGCGAGGCAGCTGTCTTCGATGATTTTATACGGTCCGCCAGGGATTGGTAAAACATCCATCGCAAGTGCCATTGCAGGAAGTACAAAATTTGCTTTCCGTACCTTAAATGCTGTCACAAATAATAAAAAAGATATAGAAATTGTAGTCGCCGAAGCGAAAATGTCGGGAAAAGTCATTTTACTTCTGGATGAGGTACATCGTCTTGATAAAGCGAAACAGGATTTTTTGCTTCCTTATCTTGAAAACGGCATGATTACATTAATCGGAGCAACAACAAGCAATCCATATCATGCGATTAATCCCGCCATTCGCAGTCGGTGCCAAATATTCGAATTACATGCACTCGAAGCAGCAGAAATTATTCAAGCCCTGCAGCGTGCCTTAGCAGATGACCAACGCGGTCTAGGTACGTATCAAACAAACGTCACACCGGAAGCACTTGCTCATTTTGCTACCGCTTCAAACGGCGATGTGCGCAGCGCTTTAAATGCCTTAGAACTCGCTGTAATCTCAACTGAACCAGACACGGCTAATATTGTAACAATCGATGTAAAAATTGCTGAAGAATGCATGCAGAAAAAAAGCTTCTCTCATGACAAAGATGGCGATGCTCATTACGATGTCATTTCTGCATTCCAAAAATCGATTCGCGGGAGTGATGTTCATGCTGCGCTCCACTATCTTGGTCGTTTAGTAGAAGCAGGCGATCTGACAAGCATTGCCCGTCGCTTAATTGTCATCGCCTATGAAGATATCGGTCTCGCTAACCCTCAAGCTGGTCCACGCGCATTAGCTGCAGTAGAAGCAGCCGAAAGACTCGGATTTCCTGAAGCACGCATTCCACTTGCCAATTCTGTTATTGAACTATGCTTATCACCAAAATCGAATTCAGCTATTTTAGCTATTGACCATGCTCTTACAGATATCCGTTCAGGACATAGCGGTGATGTACCAAATCACTTAAAAGATGCACATTATCAAGGTGCCAAAGAACTCGGACGAGGCATTGATTATTTATATCCGCATAATTACGAAAGCGGATGGGTCAGACAGCAATATTTACCGGATAAATTAATAGATAAAAAATACTATACACCTAAAAAAAGCGGTAAATTCGAACAAGCTCTCGCCTCTGTGTATGAAAAAATCGAAAAAAGTTCAAAAAGATAAGAAAAGTGTACGGCGCCTGCAGCTAGACATCAAAACGTATTGAAGTTTTTATACTTACCTTTTAAATAAAAGAGGCTGCTTAAAAAACAAGCAGCCTCTTTTATTTGCCTTTTTCTAAGTAAGCTATATTGCACAATAAAGCATAATAGCAACAACTATCAATCTAATTACAATGACCCTAATAAAATAGTTAGTGATGAAATCAGGATTACTGTAAACAATAGATAAGAGGCAATAAAAATTTTCTTATTTCGCAATTTTCTTTCGTAAGCTTCTTCAGCTGTAATCCAACGTTGTTTTGACATCAATAATAACTCTCCTTACGTTTGATGATAACTGGCTGACTTTACCGCAGGTAGAAGTCCCTATAGCTTTGCGTCATTACTTTTCAGCAATTTTGCCTTTCTTCTAAAATGAATATCGGCTTTTGCATACAAATGTTTAATAGATTTATGAGCGGAATTTTAAAAGATTAGGATAATGACGGAAGCTTGTCTTATCAACAATGCATATATTATAGGGAAAATGGATATAAAGGAGGTTTGTAATATCGTGACATTCGCCGAAGAATTATTTATAACTGGGTTCTATGAACAACCACTAAGGGAGAGGTAAGCATGCTTGACTTTACAAGCTTATTAACCATTTTAGCCTTTTTATTTACAATCGTGTTTGTAATGTGGCGGCCAAAAGGGGTAAACGAAGCTGTTCCAGCAACGATTGGCGCTTTTTTCATTTTGATGACAGGCAGTGTTTCTATTTCAGACCTATGGCAAATCAGTGAAACCATTGGCGGTGCAGCCATCACTATTATAGCAACAATTGTAATGGCGATAGTTTTAGAGAGTTTTGGTTTTTTTAAATGGACAGCTGAATTATTAGCCCATCAAGCAAAAGGTTCTGGGATTCGCTTATTCTGGTATGTCAATCTCTTATGCTTTCTCATGACGCTATTCGTGAATAATGATGGTAGTATTCTCATTACAACCCCGATTCTCATTCTCCTACTCAATAATTTAGGTGTGAAGCATCATCAGAAGATTCCGTACTTGTTATCTGGTGCCCTCATTGCAACTGCCTCAAGTGCTCCAATTGGTGTCAGTAATATCGTCAATTTAATCGCGCTCAAGATTGTTGACATGGATCTATACATGCAGACTGCCATGATGTTCGTACCTGCGACAGTCGGTTTATTATTCCTTGTTCTGCTTCTATTTCTTGTCTTTTATAAGAAGCTGCCAAAAGTGATTCCTACGAAAGTGACAGGCATAGTAACTGGTCCATACCACCCTCTTAAAAATTCCACATCTTTATTAACCAAGCAAAATACTCGTTTTATGCTTAAAATTCTTCTATTTGTATTAATCGTTCGGATCAGCTTATTTATAGCCTCTTACTATGGCATTCCTGTCCCGATTATGGCGGTACTCGGCTCTGCTGTCCTACTGGGATGGCGTTGGTTTTATTTAAAAGTACCACCAATTGATGTGCTAAAAAGAACACCTTGGTATATTCTTGTCTTTGCCTTTAGTATGTATGTCGTAATCTATGGATTGCATAATATCGGTTTAACAATGTTGCTGATTAAAATCATGGATCCAATCGTTTCTGGGAGCTTACTGCATGCCAGTGTCATGATGGGTGGATTATTATCCGTTCTCTCAAATATTTTTAATAATCATCCAGCATTGATGGTCGGTACGTTAACATTAATGAATATGAATCTCGATCCACTCACATTAAAAGTCTCTTACCTAGCAAACGTAATCGGCAGCGATATGGGATCACTTCTTCTCCCTATGGGAACGTTGGCCACCATTATGTGGATGCATATTGTCAAAAGCAACGGAATCAAAATTACGTGGAGACAGTATACGAAGGTAACCTTTATCGTCATTCCCCCTGCTACACTTTTAACTTTAGTTCTCTTATACTACTGGGTATCTTGGCTATTTTAACAACAACATTTTATAAAAGAATAGGAGCTACAATGAATTATGACTCATTTTGATCACCTAATTGGTAAAATAATAAATGTAGAGATATCGGGGAAAATAGAGATATTTGGACAACTTATCGATGCGGGATTAGATATTCTCGTTCTCTATAATGGGCAATATTTCTATATTCCCATTGTTCATATTCAACGAGTGAAGCTAGACACTCAAAATATATTAGAATTAGCAGCGGACTTTCAGCCAGAACAGCCTATTACAACAAACTCAGACTCTATCTCGTTTCGAAAGATTCTCACTAATGCGAAAGGAACTTTTGTCCAAATCTATATTGAAGGAAATAAAACGATTCATGGCTATTTAACAAGCATTATGAATGATTACTTCGTCTTCTACTCTCCTGCCTATAAAGTCATGTTCATTTCCATGAATCATTTAAAGTGGCTAATTCCATATAGCAAAAACTCTTCTCCTTATTCATTAAATAATAAATTTCTCCCTGTTAACCCTACTTCAATTTCATTAGCTAGATCTTTTACCGAACAGTGTAAAAAGCTTGAAAATAATATCGTCATCTTAGATGGCGGTGATCATCCCGAGAAAATTGGTCTACTTCAAAAAGTACAAGATCAGCAATTGACACTCGTAACTGCGGAAGAGGAAATCGTCTATTGGAATTGCCAGCATCTCAAAACGATTCATTTACCATAGTGCCCAAGCTAAGCGTTATGTCACTATTGAGGTTTGACTGATTTCAATCGCCTCATAGGACTTAATTAAAAAAGAAAGCTCTGGTACAGAGTACTATTTATTTTGGAATCATTTATGTGAGACTTTGATCTGACACAAATAATTCTAAAACCGTATGATCATTGCGTAACAAGGCCAAAAAGAAAGTACAACAACGAGCATGTTGTTGTACTTTTATTACTTATTTATCACTGTCCAACTGTTGAATTTCTCATAATATTCTCAATTAACATACGTCTAATTGTAGAGTTTCTTGCAGAAGTTGTATTTACAGGCTGTGTATTGCTTTGAGTCATTTCAGGCTGACTAACGTTTTGAGTAGTACTATCCATATTTTGATCTTCATTAGTTTCTTCCTCTTCAACCTCTATTTTTTGAGCAACAAAGCTAATCGAATCATTTGGTACATAAATAACTTCTTTATGTTTCACAAGTACGGAATATTCATCATTTACTTCAATCAATATACCTTCTACTTTATCTGGTCCATGATTAACAGTCGTCCATTGTAACAGAAGAGACCTTAGCAAATCTGTAAATAAGTGACTGCCGCCAAATGCAATTGTTGGTAACACCTCTGAAAAATCAGATTCAGTTGTAGAAATACTCTTGATTTGATCAAGTCGATAAAAAACAAGTCCCTTTTCTTCTGTTGTCAAAGCAATGTATTCGGACTTAGCATCAAGTAAATAGCCTTTACTAGAAGATGGTCCCCCTCCATTTACTTGAACATAGCCCATTTGCAGAGACTGCACTAATTCTTGAAACGTATCAGGATAAACAATTGTTTCCTGTGCCGCTAGTCTTGTGTACAGATGCTCGATTGATACTGCGCTATTCTTCGTATTATCAATCACGCTTTTTAATTGTGTTAATGGATAGTACACAACTTGTTGATCTTCCGTTTTCAACACCAAATAATCACTTTTCACCACCAAAAGCTCACCTGTTCTTGAATGTGGTCCTCCTTTAAAAACGGTCACAGTTCTGCCGACTAACTTCTCAAGGTATGATAAACCTACTTTATCTGCCATATTTACCTTGCCTCCAAATAGTTATTTATACTTTAGGGATATTTATAATGCATGTATATGCGCCTTTAATCAATTCCGCTATCTGCTATTAACCCATTTTAGCGGAATTCGTTTGTTAGCCCAGTAAAAACTTAATTATGGAGGTGCATCAATTCGAATAAAAACGCAACACTTCAATTCTCAATCATTGGTAAAACTCATGAATTTTTAGTAAAATAACGGCATCTATAGATTGAAGGTGAATGTGTATGGCTGAATCTTTGGTGAAAGAACACGTAAGTAGCAAGGAAAAAATCTGGACACGAGATTTTATTTTAATTTGCTTAGCTAACTTCTTTGTATTTCTCGGCTTTCAAATGACCTTACCGACTATTCCGCTTTTCGTTGAAAGTCTTGGTGGAAATGATCGCCTCATTGGCGTGGTTGTCGGCATTTTCACTTTTTCCGCCCTGCTGATTAGACCGTTTGCTGGACAATTATTGGAAACAAAGGGTCGACGCTTTGTTTTTCTAGCTGGACTAACGATTTTCATCCTTACTATTGGTGCTTTTGGCTTTACCACAAGTTTGATTCTGCTATTTGCTATACGTGTCATTCAAGGTATAGGCTGGGGATATTCGACAACAGCATCTGGCACCATCGCAACAGACCTTATTCCAGCTAAAAGACGCGGCGAAGGAATGGGGTATTACGGATTATCAGGAAATGTCGCACTTGCTATCGGTCCATCGCTTGGATTAATTTTGGTCAATATGATTTCGTTTAAAGAACTTTTTTTAATTTGTGGGCTTTTAGGTGCCATCGCCTGGATTTCCGCTTCGACCATTCGCTATAAAAAAGCCGAGCCTATGGCTATAGCAGCGAAAACAACGAAATGGAACTTATACGAAAAAAGCTCCCTTCAGCCGTCTATTCTCATCTTTTTCATCTCTGTGACGTTTGGAGGAATCTCAACATTTTTACCCCTTTACGCAGACCAACGCGGTGTGACAGGGATTCAATGGTATTTCTTTATCTTTGCCGCAGCCCTCATGACGACAAGAATTTTTGCCGGACAACTTTATGATAAACACGGACATAAAGCAATTTATATTCCATCTACAATCCTCATTAGCATTGCTATGCTGCTTTTAGCTTGGATGCCAAACAACATCGTATTGTATATCGCCGCGATCTGTTATGGACTAGGATTCGGTGCCTTACAGCCTGCACTCCAAGCTTGGTCTGTCGAAAAAGCGGCCGCCAATCGAAAAGGAATGGCCAATGCAACGTACTTTTCCTTTTTCGATCTCGGGATTGGATTCGGCGCTATTCTATTTGGACAAATTGGGTACTTTTTAGACTATCGAAGCATCTACATAACCGCTGCTTTATCCGTACTCTTATCTATTGTCATATACATTTGGCTATTGATACGAAATAAGCAAACATAACGAAAAGGGAAGCGAATTCTACACACATTCGCTTCCCTTTTTTATTTGGAAATTATAGGGATTCATCCACAGATTATCCACAATTTAAAAAGTCACTGTGACACGTTCACTTTGGTTGCCAGCTGGATCTTGAGCATAAATACGTAAGATTTTGGCAATTTTTTGTCTGCTGATTTTGATGGTGTAATTACCTTGGGCATCGGTTTGTTGCGTACCGATTATTTCTCCCTTTCCTCGAAAGTAGACTGTTGAATACGCTTCAGATTTTCCGGTTACCGTTATTGTTTTACTTGTTGCTTTAATCGAGACAGTTGGCTTAGCTGGCGATGTTTGGTCGATAACTTTAATCTTTGTAGCAGCGCTCACATTTCCTGCTTTATCTGTAGCTGTTATTTTGAGTAACGTTCCCGCTTTTTGTTTTGTCTTCATAGTGATCGTAAACTCCCCCGCACTATTTGCCTTTGCTACACCGAGTTGTTTTATACCGGATTTAACACGAACAGTCGAGCCTGCTTCTGCTGTACCTATGACCTTGGTTGTATCGTCCCCTATCCCCTTTACTACAGGACGAGCCGGTGAGGTTTGATCAATGACTGTTAAAGTAACCGGTTCAACATTCGGTTGATCTATTTCAATATGCACAACGGTGCCAGCTCGTTGCTTCGGAATCTTAACAGCAAAAGTATTCTGATTAACTAGATTAGCAGTTGCTAGAACCTCCTGATCCGTATAAATCGTCACCTTTCCATCTACAATACTCTTCGATAATCTTCCTTTTACAACGGTAGCGGAATCGACAATTTCATCGACCGTTAAAATCATTTGTTTCTGCTCTACATCTGGAATAACTGCTACTGCTTTGTTCGCATCAATGCGCCCATACCCGTAATATCGATCTTTTCCTTCCACCCCTAAATCGAGAGACGTTCTATATAATTGTTGTTCAATTTGTTCATTCGTTAAACTCGGATTAATCGACCAAACAAGAGCAGCAACACCGGCAACAATAGGTGTTGCCATAGAAGTACCTGTCATATAACCATATGTATTATAAGGTAACGTGGAATAAATATTAGTACCTGGAGCAGCAAGATCAATCGTAGACCCGTAATTGGAATAACGTGCAATTTTATCGTTCTTATCTGTTGCACTTACCCCAATCACATGGTCATAAGAAGCTGGATAATCATATATGTTTTTTCCATCATTTCCTGCTGCGGCAATAATAAGTAACCCCGCCTTATGAGCCCTTTGAATAGCCTCATTAAATAAAGCAGAGGATTCTGTCCCGCCCAAGCTTAAATTAATAATATCTGCTCCTTGCTTAATTGCGTAATCAATCGCTTTTATTACATCGGAATGCCTCGCATTTTCTCTATCAAAAACATTTATCGGCATAATTTTGACATTCGGTGCAACCCCTGCCCCACCATAGCTATTGTTTATAGAACCTGCAATAATTCCTGCAACATGAGTGCCGTGCTCCCCTGCTGTAATTTTTAATTTGCTATCTAATACAACGTCATAAGGAGCGATAATTCGATTCTTAAATTCTTGATGATTGATATCGAGACCATCATCAATAATCGCAACGACAACCTCACTAGATCCCGTCGTAACGTCCCAAGCATCTTCTACTCCAATCACTTGATGATACCACTGCCTTGTATAATACGGATCACTAGCCGTAGCAGAACGGTTGATTACATAATTCGGTTCTACTGCCTCCACATTCGGCTGTTCTTCTAATTCAGCTATAAAGCTCGCGGCTGACTTTTTAGCTGGCACATCTAGCGTGACCATTTCTTCGTCGGATTTATATTTTACAATCACTTGGCCAATGTCCGTTTCTTCTGCATACACCTCGGACCCACTCTGAAGAATGGATAGAAAACTTCCAACTAAGATGAAGAATAATAGACGATTCACAAATTTGTACATTATGCTCACTCCTAGAAATATATGACTCTATTATACGCTCTATTTCCTCACCTTGGCTTTAGTTAAAAAGGACGAAACAACCTATTCTTTCACATTCAACACAAAAAACCGCAATAGCGGTTTTTCTCATTAGTGCCCACCGAGATAAGCTTTTTTGATTTCCTCACTAGCTGTTAACTCTTCCGCTTCTCCCGATAACACAATGCTTCCTGTTTCTACAACGTATGCTCGGTCCGCAATCGATAAAGCTAGATTAGCATTTTGTTCAACAAGTAAAATCGTTGTTCCTCCTTTATTAATTTCTTCTACAATATTAAAAATTTGTTTTACTAATAAGGGGGCTAAACCCATTGAAGGCTCATCAAGAAGTAATAGTCTGGGTCTAGCCATTAATGCCCGCCCCATCGCAAGCATTTGCTGTTCGCCGCCCGACAATGTTCCCGACTGCTGTTTAACTCGCTCTAACAATCTTGGAAAAAGCGTATACACTTTCTCTAAATCTTGCTTAATCCCCGCTTTATCTTTTCGTAAAAAAGCACCTAATTCCAGATTTTCTTCTACAGTCATATTCGCAAATACTCTTCGACCTTCCGGAACATGCGAAATGCCTAATTTTACAATTGATTGCGCCGCTTTTCCACCAATCGATTCTCCCTCAAATAAAACCTTCCCTTGTTTCGGCTTCAATAAGCCCGAAATCGTCTTTAATAACGTACTTTTACCTGCTCCATTAGCACCAATTAAGGTAACAATTTCTCCTTTGTTAATGTCCATTGAAACTCCGCGTAGTGCTTGAATGTTCCCATAATACACATTGATATCTTCAATTTTCAACATTATGACACAACCTCCTCACCCAAATACGCTTCAATCACTTTTGGGTTGTTACGAATCTCTTCAGGCTTTCCTTCAGCAATAAGCTGGCCGTGATCCAATACATAAATTCGTTCACATACCCCCATCACAAGTGACATATCATGTTCGATTAAAAGGACGGTCAGATTGAATTTTTCACGGATAAAGGCGATTAAGTTCATCAATTCATGTGTTTCCTGCGGGTTCATTCCAGCCGCCGGTTCATCAAGAAGAAGCAATTTAGGATTAGCTGCTAACGCACGGGCAATCTCTAAGCGCCGTTGTTGACCATAAGGCAAATTTTTAGCTAATTCATGTTGATAATGATCTAAATTAAAGATTTTTAAAAATTCAAGCGCCCTTTCATCCATTTCTTGCTCACCTTTAAAATGAGTTGGAAAGCGTAAAATAGAGCTTATCATACTGTGTTTCGCTAGCGAATGATAGGCTACTTTTACATTATCAATAACAGACAAGTCGCCGAATAAACGAATATTTTGGAACGTACGACTGATTCCTTTTTGGTTAATTTTATATGGCGGCAGTTTTCTTAAGTTCTGTCCCTCTAATGAAATACTTCCTTCTGTTGGTACATACACTCCTGTTAATAAGTTGAAGAACGTCGTTTTTCCCGCTCCATTTGGTCCAATTAATCCAATTAATTCGCCTGGGTAGAGTTCAACATTCACATTGGACACAGCCTTTAATCCACCAAACTGAATCCCAACAGCGTCCACTTTAAGCAATGGTTTGTTCGTTGTCATGCTTGTGACCTCCTTTACGCTTAAAGAAGCTTGTAAACTCTTTCGTACCTAATAATCCTTGCGGACGATAAATCATCATAATAATTAAGACAAGACTATAAATAATCATTCGTGTTTCCGGGTAATCTTGTAGGAAAGTCGTCACAACCGTTAACAAAATAGCCGCTAATACAGCACCAGATAAGCTGCCTAGACCACCTAGTACAACAAAAATTAAAATATCAAACGATTTCAAGAAACCAAAGTTCGAAGGCAAAATAATATAAAAATTATGTGCATACAAACCTCCAGCAATCCCAGCTAAAAAAGCACCAATCGCAAAAGCAACTACTTTATAGTACGTTGTATTAATCCCCATAGAATCCGCTGCTGTTTCATCTTCACGAATCGAAATACAGGCGCGGCCATGCGTAGAACTCGTAAAGTTACGAATAACTAAAATGGTCAAAAGAACGGAGGCAAATACCCATGGCCACGTCGTCAAATGGGAAACTTGCATGCCGCTCGCTCCACCAACATAATCAATATTCAGCAGAACAATTCGAACAATCTCTCCGAATCCAAGTGTTGCAATCGCTAAATAATCTCCTTTTAGGCGTAAACTCGGGATTCCGATAATTAATCCCGCAAGAGCGGCCATTAGCCCTCCAACTAGTAAGGATACAAAAAACGGCATTTCAAGCTTCATAGTCATAATAGCGGATGCATAAGCACCTACCGCCAAAAATCCAGCATGACCAATTGAAAATTGACCTGTAATCCCAATAATTAAATGAAGACTTGCCGCTAAGATAATATTAATCCCAATTAACATGATTGTATTTTGATAAAAGGGATTTAATAGGCCACCGCTAATCATCGTTTGAATAATGGTAAAGAAGATACATGATAGCAAAATAGAGAGCCAAAAGCCTTTTGCTCGCTTCAAAATCGTCATTGCCTTGTCCCTCCTATACTTTTTCTCTTTTATTTTTTCCGAATAAGCCTTGTGGTCTAAAGATGAGGATTAAGATAAGGACAACAAATGCTACACCATCACGCCATAAGGAAAATCCAGCTGCACTTACTAACGCTTCAATCACTCCTAAAAGTAATCCTCCGACCATGGCGCCAGGTATAATCCCGATTCCACCAAGGACAGCCGCAACAAACGCTTTTAGTCCAGGAATAATTCCCATTAAAGGCTCGATTTTAATATAATAAATACCAAAGATAACACCTGCTGCACCCGCTAAGGCAGAGCCAATCGCAAATGTCGCCGAAATTGTGTTATTAACATTAATGCCCATTAATCTTGCCGCATCGGCATCAAAAGAGACAGCACGCATCGCTTTTCCGATTTTTGTTTTATGTACAACAAATTGCAAAATAATCATTAATACAATCGCAACAAAGAAAATTAATAAAGATTGGCTGCTAATCGAAACCCCTAAAATATCAATCTTGCTCGTTGGCATAACATCGTTTGGATAGGCTTCCGGTTGCGCACCGCGAATATAAATCATCCCATATTCGATAAGCAAGGACACACCAATTGCTGTAATCAATGCAGCAATTCTCGTTGCATTCCGTAAAGGCTTATACGCAATTCTCTCAATGAGTACTCCAAAGATGGCACAGACAATCATAGAGATCAATAAAGCTGGTAAAAAAGGTAACTCTAAAATAGTGATAGAATAAAAACCGACAAATGCCCCAACCATAAATACATCCCCATGGGCAAAGTTAATCAGCTTAACAATCCCATATACCATCGTATAGCCGAGGGCAATGAGGGCGTATATGCTGCCTAGTGAAAGTCCGTTCACAAGCTGTTGAATCAGTTCCATGATCTTGAACCTCCTTCATTATGATGATGTTTTTTAAAACCCGAAATAGGAGGCCATTTCGCCCCCCTATTCCGTCAATCTCTTATTCAGGATCGATTTTTGTCTTGAATTGTTGTTTTCCGTTTACAAATTCAAGAATAGACGCGGATTTAATTGGATTATGTTTATCGTCTAATGTAAATGTACCTGATACTAGTTCAAGATCTTTTGTCGCTTCAAGTGCTTCTTTAATTTTTACAGAATCCGCTGAGCCAGCGCGCTTAATCGCATCCGCTAAGAAATAACCCGTGTCATAGCCTAGAGCGTTGAACGCATCCGGTGATTTATCTTTATACTTTGCTTTAAATGATTTTACAAAATTCTGAATTTTTTCGTCAGGATCACCTGAAGAATAATGATTTGTAATAAAGGTGTTATTTAAAGCGTCTGCACCGGCAATTTCAACAAGTTTAGGAGAATCCCAGCCGTCTCCACCCATAAACGGTACGTCTAATCCCGCTTCACGAGCTTGTTTTACAATTAGACCAGCCTCTTCGTAATAACCAGGAAGGAAAACAAAATCTGGTTTCGCTGATTTAATTCGCGTTAATGTCGCACGGAAATCTGTATCTTTTGCAACATACGCTTCTTCAGCTACAATTTTGCCACCGTTTGCTTTAAATTGCTCAATAAACGCTTTTGCTAAGCCTTTCGAGTAATCGCTTGCACTATCAATGTAAACTGCTGCATTCTTCGCTTTTACTTCTTTCGTTGCAAAGTTTGCGGCTACTGTTCCTTGGAACGGATCAATAAAGCTTGTTCTAAAAATGAAATCATTTAATTTTCCATCTTTAAATGTAATATCTGGGCTTGTCCCACTTGGTGAGATAACCGGTGTTTGACTATCTTGTGCAATTTGTACCTGTGCAATCGTATTCCCGCTTGTCGCCGCTCCAATAATGACCGCTACCTTATCTTGCGAGGTAAGCTTTAATGCTGCGCTTGTTGATTCAGCGGCTTCCGATTTATTATCAACGGTCGTAAGCTCAATTTTCTTACCATCAATGCCTTCCTTATTAATTTCCTCCAGTGCCAGCTCAAGCCCTTCTAAAATCGATTGCCCATATGAAGCAACACCGCCAGATAGCTCAAGATTAGCTCCAACTTTAATCGTTTCTTCTTTCCCTGTAGAAGAATTACTTGCCTTTTCATCCGAGCCGGAACAACCAGCTAGTACCCCTGCCGCTAGTGATAGGGACATAAATATTCCCGCTAGCTTTTTCTTTTTCATGCAAAAATCCCCCCAACGTCTTTTGTAGAAAAATAAATTAGTTAAATATTTACATATTAGTAAATATTAAAAATATTCTACCTTAAAAACCCAATTACGTCTATATTCCTATTATTTTTTCTATCGAAATAGAAAAAATATGGTATTAATTGTGAACTTTCTCATTAGAAATACTATTCTCTAGACCATATACAATCCGGTTTTATTATTGAGCACTAATATTTACGAATCGTTTTCAAATAAAAAAACTGACCCTGTTTACAGAGTCAGTTCAACTATATTTATTTCTCGTCGCTTACACGGCGAATATCAATATCACGAACGATATCTCGGACTACCCAGCTTGCAGCAATTAATCCCGCCACTGAAGGAACAAATGCATTGGATGACGGCGGCATTTTCGCTTTACGAATTTTTGCCTCATCGTTACCAACCACTTTTCGAACATCTTCACGAATGACAATTGGACTTTCATCAGAGAAGACTACAGGAATCCCTTTTGTAATGCCTTCTTTACGAAGTTTGGTACGAATCACTTTTGCCAGCGGATCAGTATGTGTTTTAGAAATATCCGCAATTTGAAAACGGGTTGGATCCATTTTATTGGCAGCCCCCATACTGGAAATCATCTTGATATTACGCTTTAAACATTCTTTCATCAAATGTATTTTATACATAATGGTATCAGAAGCATCAATGACATAATCTAAACCATAGCTAAAAAATTGTTCATATGTTTCTTCTGTATAAAACATTTTTAAAGCAATAACTTCACAGTCTGGATTAATTTCTTTTACGCGGTCGCGCATCAATTCAACCTTTTGCTGTCCAACTGTTGAAAGCAGGGCATGAATTTGTCGATTAACATTTGTAATATCTACATCATCCTTATCGACTAAAACAAGACGTCCAACACCGGAACGTGCTAAGGCCTCTGCTGCAAACGAGCCGACTCCACCAATACCGAGTACAGCAACCGTTGAATTTTTTAATAAGTTTAAGCCTTCTTGGCCTAAAGCTAATTCATTTCGCGAAAATTGGTGCAACATTATTCTCAACTCCAATAAAATTACTTATAAAGTCAAGAATATAACATAACTACAGTACATGACAAGTTAAAACGAAAAGCCAACCCCTCGGAATGATTTCCACTCTGAATTATTCCGACAGCTTTTGAATAACAGTCGCTAATAATAACGTTCGTTCTAACAAACTCGAGATGACTAAATACTCCTCTTCACTATGAAAGAAACCACCAACTGGCCCTAACCCATCAATTGTCGCCACTCCCATAGCAGATGTAAGGCAAGCATCTGAACTTCCACCGGTCGCCGTATCTGTAATCGTTAAACCAAGCTCCTGCCCCGCCTGCTTAATTACGGATAGCAGAGCCTCTGTTTTTTCGCTTTTTTCCATTGGAATTCTCTCTATTTTCCCAACTACATTTGTTTTTGTTCCAGCAATATAATTTGTTGTACAAATTTTTTCAATTTGTTCTTTCAAAGGATTAATTTGCTTTTTTTGTGAAATACGGACATCTACATGAGCAGAAGCTTCAGCTGCTACAGTATTGGCAGCCGTTCCACCTTGTATAAGACCAACATTTACACTAATTCCTTCTTCATGATTCGTCAATTGCTGAAGTTTAATCACTTTATAAGCTAGTTCTTCAATGGCACTGTGACCTTTTTCTGGCTCAATCCCAGAATGGGCTGCTTTCCCCTCTACAAAAACCTTAAACTGCCCTCCTCCTCTTCTCGCTGTTACAATTGAACCATCTGGACGTGCCGCCTCTAAAATTAAAGCATATTTTTTATTGATAGCTTGCTTCATAATAAGCGACCTGGAGGTTGGAGACCCAAGTTCTTCGTCACTATTCAAAACAATCTGAACGTTCTGATAGCCCTTTCTTCCTGTCTGCTTCATGCATGTTAGTGCATAGATTAACTCAACTAAGCTTGCCTTCATATCAATTACACCCGGACCATATGCACGGCCGTCCTTCATTGTAAATGGCCGTCTTTTCGCCGTTCCTTCTGGAAAGACTGTATCCATATGACCGATAATGATAATTTCAGGCTGCACAGCATCACGATGTTGGATAACTAGATGATTTCCCTGTGCTTTTTCTTCTACTACCTCTACGATAAAACCAAGACGCTCAAATTTTACTTTTAGTAACCCACTTATTTCATCGATCCCCGACTTTATGTGAGAACCGCTGTCTATATTTACGATTTGTTCTAAAAAATGAAGCATTTCTTGTTTCTTTGCGTTCAATAGATCCTTCAAGATGCCCACTCTTCTCTTCACTTGTTATCGTTATTATATATGTACGAAAGTTTATCAGGAATGTGCTGTTATATTATGATTATTTCTTTTATCTACTATATTAAATCGTTTACCTGCTAAATTGATATATTTACCTGCCAATAACAGTACTTTACCCGCTAAACGCAAAAAACCCTACATACGTAGGGTTTTACATTCATGACTAAGAGAATCCCGAATATGCCGTTTGTGCCCTTGTTTTGAACCCGCTCTCCGCAGGTGGGTGCTCTGTTCTAAACGATTGTAAGTCCTCTCAAGGAGGCATGTACGCGGCTTAGAAACTTGGGAGCTCCCTTAACTATAAGTGTTCGGTCAAAACTTATAGGTTTGGAAACGTACACATCAGGACTCTCTCTTACTTGGAAATATCATACCATATTGCTTTTGTCTATTTCAAGCGATATTGGTTATGATTTTTTCGAAGGTGTAATCGCTAAATTCAATTCTTTTAGCTGCGCTGGACTTACCGTACTTGGCGCTGCTGTTAATAGGTCGCTTGCGCTTGCTGTTTTTGGGAACGCAATTGTATCACGTAAGTTTGTACGACCTGCAAGCAGCATCACTAAACGGTCTAAACCAAGAGCAATTCCACCGTGTGGAGGCGTTCCGTATTCGAAAGCATCCATTAAGAAACCAAATTGTTCTTTTGCTTCTTCTTCAGAGAAACCAAGTGCTTTGAACATACGTTCTTGAACATCGCGTTCAAAAATACGCAGAGATCCACCGCCAAGCTCATAACCATTCAAGACAATGTCATACGCTTGAGCGCGTACTTCTTGTGGCGCACTTTCCAATTTATCTAAGTCTTCACGGAATGGCATTGTGAATGGATGATGTGCTGCTGTATAGCGTTTTTCATCTTCATTGTACTCAAGAAGCGGCCAATCTGTTACCCAAAGGAAGTTGAATGCAGATTCGTCAATTAAGCCGCGTTCTTTCGCAAGCTTCACGCGAAGAGCCCCAAGTGTGTCCGCTACAATGCTTTTCTTATCGGCACAGAACATGATAATATCGCCAACTTCAGCTTTCACAGTTTGGATTAACGCTTCTTCAAGTTCACCAAAGAATTTAGCGATTGGTCCTTTTAAACCGTCTTCTTCAACTTTTAACCAAGCAAGACCTTTAGCACCGTAAATGGCTGCAAATTCTGCGTAAGCATCCATTTCTTTACGAGAGTAGTCCGCAGCTCCGCCTTTGACTACGATTGCTTTTACTTGGCCGCCTTTTTCAAGAGCACCTGTAAATACTTTTAAGCTGCTTTGTTTCGCCACTTCAGCAATATCAATAAGTTCCATACCGAAGCGAGTATCCGGTTTATCTGAACCATAACGATTCATCGCATCATCATATGTGATACGAGGGAATGGAAGTGTCACATCTAAGCCTTTTACTTCTTTCATCACTTTAGCCATCATGTTTTCTGTCATAGACATAATGTCTTCTTGGCTCATGAAGCTTGTCTCAATATCAATTTGTGTAAATTCAGGTTGTCTATCAGCTCGTAAATCTTCATCACGGAAACAACGAGCTACTTGATAGTAACGTTCAAATCCAGATACCATCAATAATTGTTTAAATAATTGCGGTGATTGCGGCAGGGCATAGAATTCCCCTTCATGAACACGACTCGGTACTAAGTAATCGCGTGCTCCTTCTGGTGTACTTTTTGTTAAAATTGGTGTTTCAATGTCTAGGAATCCTTCGCTATCTAAATAGTTGCGGATTGCTTTTGTCGCTTTATGGCGCATGTTTAATGTTTCAAACATCGCTGGACGACGTAAATCTAAATAACGATATTTCAAACGAACATCTTCAGAGACATCCGTATTTCCATCGATAGCAAATGGAGGAGTTTTCGCTTCGTTAATAATCGTAATATTTTCAACTTGTACTTCAATTGTACCTGTTGCAATATTTGGATTTACCGTTGTTTCATCACGTTTTACAACCGTTCCTTGCACATCAAGAACGTATTCGTTACGAACTTTCTCAGCAATCGCTAATGCTTCAGCCGATACATCTGGATTAAACACAATTTGAACAACGCCTGTACGGTCACGTAGATCAATAAAAATTAATCCACCTAAATCACGTCGCTTTTGAGCCCATCCTTTTAATGTTACTTTTTCACCAATTGCTGTTTCTAAAACTTCTCCACAGAAGTATGATCTACCAAACATCTTAGTTCCTCCTTAAGCTTGTAGCTTCTTAAATTGTTCAATAAATGTTGCTAAGTCTAATTCAACTTGCTCGCCTGTTGCCATGTTTTTAAGGTTGATTTTGTTATTTGCTAACTCATCATCCCCAAGTACGGCGACATATCTTGCTTCTAGTCGGTCAGCCGATTTAAATTGTGCCTTTACTTTACGGTCTAAATAATCTTTTTCAACAGTAAAACCAGAATTACGCAATTGGTAAGCAAGCTTCACCGTATAATCACGCGCAGCATCTCCTAAGGAAACAAAATAGCAGTCAATGCCTTGTTCAATAGGAAGTTCAACGTTCTCTGCTTGTAAAGCCGCAATTAAACGCTCAATACTAAGAGCAAAACCAATACCCGGTGTTTCTGGACCGCCTAAACTTTCAGCAAGACCGTTATAGCGCCCGCCTCCAGCTAGCGTTGTAATCGCTCCAAAGCCTTCCGCTTCACTCATAATCTCAAATGCCGTGTGATTATAATAATCTAAACCACGTACAAGCGTTGGATCTTCGACAAATTCAATCTCTAAATCTGTCAAATGTTGTTTCACCTTATCAAAATACGTACGTGATTCTTCATTTAAATAATCAATAATCGATGGAGCCGTTTTCATTAACTCATGATCATGATCTTTTTTGCAATCTAAAATGCGAAGCGGGTTCTTTTGCAAGCGATTTTGACAATCGCTGCAAAACTCACCAATGCGTGGTTCAAAATGATTAATTAACGCATTTCGGTGAGCGATTCGACTTTCGCTATCACCTAAACTATTAATGACAAGCTTTAGTTTTTTCAAACCTAACTCTTGATAAAGGCTCATCGCTAATGCCAGCACTTCTGCATCGATAGCTGGGTCTTTGCTGCCTAAAGCTTCAATTCCGAATTGAACAAATTGACGGAAGCGACCCGCTTGTGGACGCTCATATCGAAACATTTGTCCAATATAATAAAGCTTAACCGGTTGTGATGGATGACCAAACATTTTATTTTCAATATAAGAACGAACAACAGACGCCGTTCCTTCTGGACGCAGCGTTAAGTCCCTTCCACCGCGATCTTGAAACGTATACATTTCCTTTTGCACGATGTCTGTTGTATCACCTACACCGCGTAAGAACAGTTCCGTATGCTCGAAAATCGGTGTGCGAATTTCTTTATATTGATAGCGGCGACAAAGCTCGCGCGCTGTATTCTCAATGTATTGCCAGATTTCCGTTTGGCCCGGCAGTAAATCCTGCGTACCTCGTGGAATTTGAATACCCATTGCGTTCCCTCCATTCTTATTTGCCCATACAAAAAACTCTCATCCCTTGTAACTCAATCGCTACAAGGGACGAGAGTTGAATATCCCGTGGTGCCACCCTAGTTGAAGCACGTAATAAGTGCCTCCTCTTTTAAGCAGTTAACGCCTGCCTACGTTCATCTCCTACTAAAGAATGCTTGTTCAGAGCGAAACCTACAGAGTGTTCTTTCATTAAGGCATCATGTGGAATGCTCTCAGCCTAAGGCATTTCCTCTCTTTCCATGTGTATCTTAACTACTTTTCTCCATCATTGGTTGTTGCAGTAATATGTATGATATTCTATAATCATACGGACGTTGTCTTCAATTGTCAAGACTCGCTCGACAAATTTCGCTTTACCGTAAATGCTTTTTTAGATTTTTAATTGTCCGAACATTCACGCCAAATTCAGACGCTAATTCAATTAAATTAGCGCTTTGCTCTTTTTGAATAAAATCGTGAAAGTCGACTCCGGTTAATTGATTGGAACCAGTTAAACTCGTTTGCCCTTTCTCACTAAATTTCATAAACGAACCCCCTCCTCATTTAGTCATAGTATTTCCTACTAGAGGGTTTTTTAAAATATTGAAATGTTACATATAAACAAAATTTTATCTAAGAGGAGGCATTGAGCTCATTGAAACAAAAATGGACCATACTTACTCTCGCTTTACTTATCATATTCATTGCTTTTCCGCATGCATACGCCTTTAGTGAGCAGCAAAAAATTACTGCAACATCCAATAGCGTCAATGTGCGCGCTGGAGCAGGACTTAGCTTTCCTGTCATCGGTCAATTAACAAAAGGAGAAGAACACGTTGTTATAAAAGAGGAAGGCGATTGGATTCAAATTAAATTATCAGCAGCCAAAACAGGTTGGGTTGCCAATTGGCTTGTAGAAAAAACAGAAGCAGTGAACCAAACAACGGAGCAAGGTACCATCATCGGAGACTCTGTTCGCATTCGTACTGGACCTGGAACATCCTTTCAAACGATTGGTTCACTATCTCACGGTACAGCAGTCAGCATCACCATAACAGACAACGAGAATTGGCTCGAAATCAAAACCGATCATGTACAAGGCTGGGTAGCTAAGCAATATGTTCAACTTTCTGCCACCGGGCAAACTAAAAAAGCAAAAGAATCGAAAGCAAAAGCAGAAGAACTATATACGGGCTTAGTAAACGTTGATCAATTAAATGTACGCTTACAACCATCTACGAGCGGAGCACTTTTAGGCAAATTAGCAAAAAACAGCGAAGTGACCGTTTATCAGGAAGAAGGAAGTTGGGTGCAAATTGACTTTCAAAATCAAAAAGGCTGGGTTTTAAAGCAATATATTCAAACAAAAGATACAGCATCGAGCGGTGCAACGGCAAAAGTATTAGCCCCAAACCTAGCCGTTCATAAAGAGGCCTCGTTAACGAGCAGCTTATTAGGTGAAGTCAAAAAAAATGAAAGTTATCCTATTATAAAAGAAAAAGGATACCTAACACAAATTCAGTTTAATTCGACAAAAAAAGGGTGGGTAGCTAATTGGTTTTTAGAAAAAGAAGAACCGCCAGCACTCTCTTCTGAAAAAAAGAAAGTAACGAACGGCACAATTTCCATTATGTACGATGATACATTGATTCGAGAAAAACCAACTGCGAATTCAGCCATCCTTAAACAAACAAAAGAAGGAGATACCTTCTCGGTTACAGGTCTTGAAGACGATTGGTATAAAGTAAAATGGAAGAGCGGAAAAACAGGCTATGTAGCGGGCTGGATGGTCAGCATAGATGGCCATAACGAACAAGTTACCCGCCCTGGTGTAGAAAAATATTTAAAAGATAAGGTCATTATTATTGACCCTGGTCATGGCGGACGTGATGGCGGAACAATCGGCCTGCGAGGCACACTTGAAAAGCATTTAACAAGTCGCACAGCTAAGCTGCTATACGATAAGCTGCATGCAGCCGGAGCCGATGTCATCTTAACAAGAAGTACAGATACATATGTGCCGCTTCCCTCTCGCGTAAGCATCTCTCATATTCACAATGCAGATGCTTTTATTAGCCTGCATTATGATAGCACGGTAAATCTTGCAACGAGCGGCATCACGACCTATTATTATCATGGATATCAACAAGCTTTAGCCTCATCCATTAATTACTCGCTCGCCTCAGCCTTACAAGTTGAAAACCGCGGGCAGCGCCTTGGAAATTATCATGTGCTAAGGGAAAATAAACGAGCAGCAGCACTAGTCGAACTCGGCTATTTAAGTAACCCTGCTGATGAGTTAATTGTCACAACAAATGACTACCAAGAAAACGTCACATCAGCAATCTACAACGGACTTGCTCGATATTTCAAATAAGGCTATGTTACTAGCTATAATGAATCTACTAGTAAACAACAAAAAAAATCCCTATTAGGGATTTTTTTTGTTACTTACTTTCTAATATTAAGGTGACAGGCCCATCATTTGTAAGCTGAACATCCATCATTGCACCGAATTGCCCGGTTTCAGTATGGACGCCTCGCTTACGAAGTTCCTCATTAAATCGTTCATACAACACCTCGGCCTCTTCCGGACGTGCTGCATCCATAAAGTTTGGACGACGACCTTTGCGACAATCACCATATAGCGTAAATTGAGAGACAGAAAGAATAGAGCCACCAACATCAAGAAGCGAGTGATTCATTTTTCCATCCTCATCTTCAAAAATTCGTAAATTCACAATTTTTTCAGCTAAATAAGCAGCGTCTTCTGCTGTATCACCATGAGTGACACCCACTAGCAAAACAAGACCTCTTTCAATTTCACCAATTGTTTCTCCAGCTACTACTACTTTAGCCGCCTTTGATCGTTGTAATACTACGCGCATGAATAAAACTCCTTAATTCATCATCCTTCTTACAGAATAGACATCTGGAATTTGCTTAATCCGTTCGACGACTTTCTGTAAATGAGCCAGATTAAAAATATAAATGGACATATGAATCGTCGCTACTTTATTACGATCTGATTTTCCTGAAACAGCCGAAATATTTGTTTTTGTTTCATTTACCGCCTGTAATACTTCATTCAATAAGCCTCGACGATCATAACCGCTTATTTCAATTTCCACTGTATATTCTTTTCGATCATTCGCAATACTTTCCCATTCAACCGGAATAAGGCGATTTTCATCTTCGCTTACATCTAGGTTTGTACAGTCTTTTCGATGAACTGAAACACCGCGCCCTTTTGTAATATAACCAACAATTTCATCACCCGGCACCGGGTTACAACAACGAGAAACACGAATTAATAAATTATCAATTCCTGGTACACGTACACCTGATTCACGCTTTTTACTCATTGGGAACGATTTCAATTCAGAAACCGCATTTTTAATATCCGGCTCTTGTTCACGTTCCTTTTGTTTGCGTAATTTTTCCGTTAAGCGATTAGCTACTTGTAAAGCGGTTATACCATTATAGCCGACAGCAGCAAACAGATCATCGACATTAATAATATTAAACTTCTCCGCTACTCTCTTTAAATTATCCGGCATAAGAATTTCTTTTGGATCAAACTCCATCGCCCTAATCTCTTTTTCAACAAGCTCTTTTCCTTTTTCGATATTTTCTTCGCGGCGTTGCTTTTTGAAAAAGGCTCGAATTTTATTCTTCGCTTGTGAAGTTTGCGTTAATTTTAACCAGTCTTGACTCGGGCCATATGAATGCTTAGATGTTAAAATTTCAATAATATCGCCCGTTTTTAATTTACAGTCTAGCGGAACCATTTTCCCATTTACTTTGGCACCGATTGTTTTGTTACCGATTTCCGAGTGAATTCGGTAAGCAAAGTCAATTGGATTGGAACCAGCCGGTAATTCAATTACGTCACCCTTTGGAGTAAAAACGAACACCATGTCCGAAAATAAGTCAATTTTCAGCGATTCCATAAATTCCTCAGCATTTGTAGCATCATCCTGAAATTCAAGAATTTCTCGGAACCATGTAAGCTTATCCTCAAGTGATGGCTGATTGCTTGCATCTTTTCCTTCTTTATAAGCCCAGTGAGCCGCAACACCAAATTCAGCAATTCGATGCATCTCACTCGTCCGAATTTGGACTTCTAACGGATCACCTTTTGGTCCAATCACCGTTGTATGCAAAGATTGATACATATTTGGCTTTGGCATAGCAATATAATCTTTGAAGCGCCCCGGCATTGGTTTCCAACATGTATGAATAATTCCAAGTACGGCATAGCAATCTTTAATGCTGTTGACAACAACACGAACGGCCAACAAATCATAAATTTCACTAAATTGCTTATTTTGCATCACCATTTTACGATAAATGCTATAAATATGTTTTGGTCTTCCTGAAATATCCGCCTTAATGTTCACAGCACCAACATTGTCTCGAACTTCATTAATAACCTCTTGAAGATACTGCTCACGCTCAGCACGCTTTCGCTTCATTAAATTAACAATGCGATAATATTGCTGTGGATTTAAGTAGCGAAGCGCTGTATCCTCAAGCTCCCATCTAATCGTACTAATTCCAAGTCGATGAGCAAGCGGAGCAAAAATTTCTAATGTTTCATTCGAAATTCTACGCTGTTTTTCCTGCGGCAAGTGCTTTAATGTCCGCATGTTATGCAAGCGATCCGCAAGCTTAATTAAAATAACCCGAATATCTTGAGCCATAGCAACAAACATTTTGCGATGGTTTTCTGCCTGCTGTTCTTGCTGAGATTTATATTTAATTTTTCCGAGTTTTGTTACACCATCAACGAGCATCGCAACTTCAGCACTGAAGTGTTCCTCAAGGTCCTTCAGCGTCACTTCGGTATCTTCCACAACATCGTGCAAAAACCCCGCTGCAATCGTCGCTGGATCCATTTCAAGATCCGCTAGAATTCCAGCTACTTGAATCGGATGAATAATATAAGGCTCACCCGATTTACGATATTGCTCACGATGAGCATACTCAGCATATTTGTATGCTTTATAAACAAATTCAGCTTCCTCGGGCTGAAGATACCGGCTCGCTATTTCGACAACCTGCTCGGCAGTCAATATTTGATCATTAGCCATGAAATCACCTTAACCCCACTTTAACTGCCACCGGTATCTTATTGTCTCTATTTATACTAATACACCGGATTGAGTATAATTAATCATATCTATTAGTCTTTATTCAAAACACGACAATTTTTGCAGAAAAAAAACATTATTGTTACTATTATCGAAAAAAAAAGGGAGGATGTAAAGAGAATTCCTTGTATTTTTCTTAATAACCGGCCATTTTTTATTAAGCAGCCTTGTAAAAAAGAGCATTCTATTCCAAGAATGCTCTTTCTTCATTATTAATATGTCATTAATGTTAAGACATCGTAACCGTTTAGTTTATCTCTGCCATCTAAATCGCTTAACTCGATTAAAAAGGCAATCCCTGCAACTACTCCGCCTAATTCTTCCACAAGTTTAATTGTTGCTTCGATTGTGCCTCCTGTTGCCAGCAAGTCATCGGTGATTAACACACGCTGTCCCGGCTTAATCGCATCTTTATGAATCGTTAGTACATCTTTCCCATACTCTAATCCATACTCGACTTTCACAGTTTCTCGTGGAAGTTTCCCTTCTTTACGTACCGGTGCAAAACCAACCTCTAATGCATAAGCAACTGGGCATCCGATAATGAAGCCACGTGCTTCCGGTCCAACGACTAAATCAATCTTTTTATCACGTGCATATTCTACAATTTGATCTGTTGCATATTTATAGGCTTGACCATTATCCATTAACGTCGTGATATCTTTGAAAATAATTCCTTTTTTCGGCCAATCTGGCACAATTGTTACAAATTGCTTTAAATCCATTGCTTTGTTTCCTCCTCAAGGTCTATTACCTCTTGAATTAATTCTTGATTGAACCAATCGAATAATTGCTGATAGGAAGAATAAACAAGCTCTTTTTCAAGCTCAAATTGCTCTTTCTTTCGTTGATACGATATTGAATCAGTTAGTTCGCGTTTTTTCGCATTGGTTTTAAGCATAATTAATCCATTATCTATTGTAACAAAATCTAATTCAAAAAACACCTTAGAAATAAAATCAATTGTATTTCGGGACCAACCACGGTATGCAGCAAGGTCATCTCCATATCTTCCTAAATCAAGCGGCCCTTTTTTCGCTAAAAATGCATAAAACCATTTAAAATGGTCCCGAGTTGGCATCGTACTTAAGAAATGATCTTGTTGATGAAAAAAGTGAGCATAAATTCGCTCTGGCTGTTGATTACGAATAAGTTTCTGTAAAATTTCGCGAGACACTGGCAAGTCCATCAATACTAAATAGCTATTAATTCCTTCTACCCTGTCTACATCCTGCTCCGTTTGAATCAACATCACATCTGGATAATCTTGCAAAAACGGATACTGTTTCATCGTCTCGGTCGAAAAAATAATGATTTTTCGTTTCGTTGGCAAAATCTCCGTTAACCACTTTTCCACTTGACCTTTACCACGATAATCAAATAGCTGCCAATGATCAACAGCAATATCTTTCACAAAAATTTGCGGCTTTTTCATATTATTCCACTCATTAATAGAAAGTTCTCCAATAACGGACACTTTGGCATGCGGAGCAATATGATCAGCATAATGTCCTAAGCCAAATCCAACCCCATCAAGCTGCTTATCTTCCTCCGCAAACTGGAACTTTAAATGATTTTGATTGGCACCGATTTTCCGAATGCCTGCAAGCTGAACAGAATCAAGTAAAACTTTCGGTTTAGGATTGCTGACACCAAATGGAGCTAATAAGCTCATTTCCTCAATTGTTTGAATGGAAGCCTCTTCAATATGTACGGCTCCATCTAGACTCACTACAGGAATAAAATCTTCTGCTGTTAATTGTTCGGCCGCCAATTGATTTAAACGCATGCGCAATTCGGGCACATCATCAATTTGTAACGTCATTCCAGCTGCCATTGGATGACCTCCGAAATGAGGTAATAATTCGCGACAAGTAGATAAATTCCGAAATAAATCAAATCCAGCAATACTGCGTGCTGATCCTTTTGCTAAACCTTTTTCTCGATCATAACTTAGAACGATTGTCGGTCGATAATAACGCTCAACAAGCTTTGAAGCGACAATCCCTACAATGCCTGAATTCCATCCCTCTTTCCCGACAACCAGCACTTGATTGTTAGCGAGTGGATAATGTTCTTCTACTTCACGAACCGCTTCCTCTACTGCTTCCGCTACAATTGCTTGACGCTCTTTATTAAGCTCATTAATTTCTTCTGAAAGCTCGGCTGCCTCTAGCAAATCTTCCGCCATTAATAAATCAACAGCAGGATCGGCAGGACCTAAACGTCCGGCTGCATTTAAACGCGGCGCCAAAGAAAACCCAATCGATTCTTCCGTTAACGAACCTTGCTCAATATTCGCTACTTTCATTAAAGAAACAAGACCTGGTCTTCTCGTCTGGCGCATCTTTTCAATTCCTTTTGCAGCAATCAAACGATTTTCACCAAGCAACGGTACTAAATCGGCAATCGTTCCAATTGCAGCAATTTCTAGCAGGTCTTCCGGAAGTTCTCCAAGCAGGGCATGTGCAAGCTTGAATGCTACCCCAACTCCAGCTAATTCTTTAAACGGATAGCTGCTATCTTCTAACTTTGGATGAATGATAGCAAATGCTTCTGGAAGCTCTGGTCCTGGTTCATGATGATCTGTCACAATATAATCCATCCCAAGCTCACGGGCAAGCGCTGCTTCTGCTACGGCAGCAATTCCTGTATCAACGGTAATTAATAGCTGCACACCTTCACTAGCAGCAAGGCGAAAAGCCATCTCATTCGGCCCATATCCTTCTGTAAAACGATTGGGAATATAGAAATCCACGTGAGCGCCTAATCTTTTTAGCGTTGTCATCATCACCGTTGTCGATGTGACACCATCCGCATCATAATCACCGAATATGCGAATTTTCTCGCCACGATGAATGGCCTCTTGTATACGATGAACGGTTTTGTCCATATCCTTTAATAGAAACGGGTCATGAAACGTTTGTTTTTTTACATATAAAAAAGATCGAGCAGCTTCGACATCATCTAAGCCTCGATTAACTAATAGCGTTGCTACTAGAGGTGTAATATGAAGCTGTTCCACTAGCGCAGTAATTTTATTTGAATCAGCGGCTTGTACATTCCACCGCGTTTTTGGCTTTAACATGAATTCACCCCTCAATTTATTCATTATACAAAAAAGAGAGGAGCAGTTTCAATTTTAATTTCACCCTTAAAAGGAGCGCCTCTTATTTGCCAATTCCAAAAAAGAGACTGACATATTGTCAGTCTCTCCATTCAAAAGCTTATACTTGTCCTTCTAAGCTTTCTCTTTTCACTTTTTCTGTTTTTAACGTACCTTTTTGCTTTAATTCTTTCGCCTTCAAATCTAGCCAGAATTGAGAAGCGATGTATAGAGAAGAGTACACACCACAAACCATCCCAATGAATAGCGCAATCGAGAAGTTACGGATGGATTCGCTGCCGAAAATCATTAAAGCGATAATCGTTACAAGAACCGTTAATACCGTGTTAATCGATCTTGTTAATGTTTGACGAATACTGATATTTACAATTTCTTCGAGTTCTTCCACCGTTTTAATTTTCTTCTTCTTACGTAAATTTTCGCGGATTCGGTCAAAGGTAACAATTGTATCGTTAATCGAGTACCCAACGATTGTTAAAATCGCGGCAATAAACGTAATGTCTACTTCTAATCGCAGAACGCTGAAAAGCGTAATGACAAAAAAGGCGTCATGTATTAAAGCAACAACAGATGGTACAGCCATTCTCCACTCAAATCGTACAGAAACATATAAAATGATTCCAAGTGAGGCAATGACTACAGCAATTAACGCATTTTTCGCTAACTCTTTACCAACGGTTGGTGAAACCGTACTAACATTTGGCTCAACACCAAAATCCTTACTGAAATGATCCTTCAATTCAGCAATTTCTTCTTTATCTAGAACACCGATTACACGAACGACACCAATTTCATTATTTGTACCCGCGAAATTAATATCCTTCACTTCAATATCCAGCTTGTTCATTTCTGTTTCAATTTGCTGCGTTGTTAATGGTTTATCTCCGCCAATTTCAATGCGTGTTCCACTTGTAAAATCAATACCAAGATTTAACTTAAATACAAACAAAAAGATAATCCCAATAATCGTAATTGCTGTTGAAATACCATAAAACACTTTTCTATGCTTAACAAAGTCAATACGATCAAATCGTGTTCTTAAATCGACTAAATCAAGCTTTTCTGATAACTGATGAACATCTTTCTTTCTTACTCCAAACCAGCCCGGACGCTTATCAAAGATGCCGCTTTTTACCCATAAGCCTAAGAAAAGTCGTGTACCGTAAACAGCAGTGATGAAACTCATTAGAATCGAAATAATTAACGTTGTAGCAAACCCTTTAACAGAGCTTGTCCCAATAATGAATAAAACGGCTGCCGCAAGCAACGTCGTTAAATTCGCATCAAAAATCGTAGCTAGCGAGTTTTTGTTTCCTTCCGCAAAAGCTGCTTTTACAGAACGACCTAATTTCAATTCATCCTTAATTCGCTCATAGCCAATAATATTTGCATCCACGGCCATCCCAACTCCGAGCACTAATGCTGCAATTCCCGGAAGCGTTAAGACGGCGTTCATCCAGTCAAACACAAGCAGTGTTAAGTAGATATAGATTGATAATGTCACAATTGCGATAAAACCTGGGAAGCGATAGTAGAATAGCATGAATAAGAAAATCAACGCAATCCCGAGAATACCAGCATAAATGGTTTTGTTAAGCGCTTCTTCTCCAAACTGTGCACCTACAGACGTTGAGTATACTTCTTTTAAATCAACAGGAAGAGCACCTGCATTTAATAGACTTGCCAGTTCTTTTGCTTCTTCTACTGTAAATTGACCTGTTATATATACTGTATTCGTATTAAATACTTCACTCACTTGTGGTGCAGAAATCATATTATCTTGTGATTCTACTTTCGCGAATGAATCTTTGCCTTCTTCAAAGTCTAACCAAATTGCCAAGACGTTTGTTCCTGGCTCCATTTGTGAAATCTTTTGTGTAATTTCTTTAAACTTTTTGGAATCTTTTAACGTAATTTCGACAACTGGTTTATTATCTTGGAATGTTTGTTTAGCACCGCCTTCTTTTAAATCGGCACCTGTCATCATTTCCTTATCGTTGAAATCACGGAATGATAGTTTAGCCTGAGTCGATAAAATTTTACGAGCGTTATTTTGATCCGTTACACCAGCTAATTGAACGCGGATGCGATCCTTGCCCTCAATCTGAATATTCGGCTCACTAACCCCAAGCACGTTGATACGTCTTTCAAGTGCACCTTGCGTACTCGTTAATACGGACTCCGTAACTTTCCCGCCATCAAGCGGTTTTACTTCGTAAAGCACTTCAAAACCACCTTGAAGGTCTAGTCCCAATTTAATATTATTGAGAATGTCTTTGGACGTTGTACCTATTGCTGAAAAAATAACGATAGCAATAAGGAAAAACGCCACAATCCTGCTTCTTTTTACCATTATGTAGTAGGCCCCTTTCTATAACATGCCTATGACCTTGTTGTTGTATTGCTTATTCGAATCACATTCGAAAGAAGTGTCTGAGTTACCGCGAGTGCTACCTTTTCACCAGAAAAATACATAACCATAAGTATTATGATTCAATTTTAATCGACTGTCAATTTTTTAGAAGAGCCGCTCTTCTATATGCATTTTAATCACGTAACAAATCTTTCAATTCCTCTGATGACAAAGGTTCAAAAAGGCTCGGTGCTTTATAAGCAGCAATCATTTGAAACGTCATAAATTGATTGCTTGAAAGAGCTAAAATATCGGCTACAATTTCATGAATACGGATCGTTTCTTGCGGACGCTTCCATGTTTTGTCCGTTAAGTAGCTCCAAATGTCCTCTTCTTTCACCGCATGTAATCCGAGCATTCTAAACTCTTCCCGCTTGCTTTTTAAAGCTGGCTTTACCTTAATGTAGTATCGTTGATAAGGATGATTCTGTGTCATCGCTTTTCCCCCATCGAAGAAAGATTATTTGTATTTAACGCAAACACTTTTGTCATGCTTTGTCCAAGTCACTGCATATAGTTAATTGTATAATATGACAGCTTGTTTGAGAAGGCAGGGATTGTAAGCAATGTCAAAATTCTTAAAAGGAACATTAATTTTAATCGCAGCTAGCTTAATTACAAGGATACTCGGATTTATTAACCGAATTGTTATCGCCCGTTTTATCGGGGAAGAAGGGGTCGGGTTATATATGATGGCACTCCCGACATTATTTCTTGTTATTGCGATTACTCAATTTGGACTTCCAGTTGCCATTTCTAAATTTGTTGCTGAAGCACATGCACGGGGTGATGAGCGAAAAGTAAAAAAAATTCTTGTCGTTTCCCTCGCCTGTACTTTTTCGTTATCCATGATTTTCACACCACTGTTAATTATACTGGCTCCTATACTTTCTGAAACTTTATTTACAGATCAACGTACGATTTGGCCTTTACTAGCTATCGCCCCTGTCGTACCAATTATTGCGATTTCTTCTGTTCTGCGCGGTTATTTTCAAGGCAAACAAAATATGAAACCTTTTGCCCTTTCTCAACTGATTGAACAAATAGTAAGAATCACCTTTATTGCAGTCTTAACGAAAACCTTTTTACCTTATGGCATTGAATATGCGGCGGCAGGAGCCATGTTAGCATCCATTATCGGAGAGCTCGCCTCCCTACTTTACTTACTGCGTGCCTTTAAATTGAAAAAACACTTTAAATTACGTAAAGGCTTTTTTAAGATGGCTCACTCAGGCAAAGACACGTTTACCGAATTAATGGGCATCGCCGTTCCGACAACGGGCAGTCGAATGATTGGTTCTTTTGCTTGGTTTTTAGAACCGATTGTAGTCGCTCAAAGTTTAGCGATTGCTGGTGTAGCTACAGCTGTCGCTACTAAGCAATACGGGGAGTTAACCGGATACGCCTTGCCCTTATTAATGCTTCCTTCCTTCCTTACATCTTCCCTTGCTACATCACTTGTTCCAGCAGTAAGTGAGGCAAAGTCAATTGGAAATATGAAATTAATTGAACATCGATTGCAACAAACATTAAATATTACCTTCAGCACGGGTTGTTTAGCGGTTATTGCTCTTTATGTGTTTGCCGAACCGCTTTTAGAGCTGATGTACGGCTCCTCAAACGCTGCGGTTTTTATTAAATTTCTCGCACCTTTTTTTGTTATGTTCTATTTTCAAATTCCTTTACAAGCTATGCTTCAAGCATTAAATTTAGCGCGGGCGGCGATGATTAATAGTTTGATTGGTGCCATCGTTAAAATTGTCGTGATCTTCTTATTAGCAACAAAAGAGAGTTTTGGCATTATGGGAGCAGCCATGGGGATTGCTGTCGGAACAGTGCTCGTAACCTTTTTACATTTCTCAACCGTCTTAAAAGTCGTTCCGTTCACCATTCATGTTCGCAGCTATTGTTCTGCTCTGCTCATTGGTCTCATCTCAGGTGCCGGCGGTTATTATATGTTCTATTATCTTTTAACTAATTTCTCGATTAGTACCCGATTACTAAGTTCACTGACTATTCTTCTGATTACGTATATTGTACTGATGCTTGCTACTGGCAGCATTAAAAAGAGTGACCTACAGCGCATTCCGCGAATTGGACCTTTTCTAGCCCGTTTTGCATGGCGCCCTTAACTGTCACTTTGATCAATATACAGCGTTCCGTTCTTATAGCTACATAAGGATATTTTCTTTATATCTTCATAGCCCCGTTTCTTTAATTGCTGACGGAGCCAAAACTGATTTTGCCCAATATGTCGGAGGCTATCCTCTTGTACTTCGCCATCTATAATCAGGGGAAATGCAGCCTCCTTATGTTGGGAAACTTCCTTATTTTCTCGTTTAATAACAGAAAGCTTACCTGTTGTTTCCAAAATGGCAAACTGAACCTCATTGATATCAATAATACCTTTTTCACGAAGCTGCGTTAGTAAATCGTCAAAATTATAGCGTTGCTGGCGCATCGCTTTTTCATCAATCTTTCCATTGCTAATAATAATACTCGGTGCGCCATCTACTAATTTACGAAACTTCGAGCTTTTCAATGACATATACGAAAATAAGAGTTGAATAACCAGCAAAATAAGCATAGGAAAAAGAATTTCTAAAAAAGGTTTGTCCTGTTTTTCAGCTGCAACAACAGCAATGTCCCCTAACATAATAAAAACAACTAAATCCAAAACACTTAACTCACCAATTTCACGCTTACCCATTAAGCGAAAAATAATTAAAATAAGCAAATAACTGATGACTGTCCTTAAAATAATTGTGGCATATAACTCCACATATATGCACTCCCTTAACTTGTAGATAATCCTTCCTTATTAGAATGTGCAAGAATTGGGAAAATATTTTTCCATTTTTTAATCGTTTGGTCTAGGCAAGACTTTCCACGAATATGCTTGTACTAAAAAGGGGGGAACGACAATCGAAACAAAAAGAATGAGCTTCGCCATCCTATACGGTGTTAGCACCATTTTTGTTTTAGCGCTAATTGCCAGTCTTATCTTCTCTACATTACTTCGCTTCACAGCATTAACAGAATCGTCCATAAGTCTCGTTGTAATGATTGTCACATTTTTATCGATTTTCATCGGGGGCTTTGTATCAGGAGGAAAAGGTAGAAAGCAAGGAATCCTACTCGGTGGAGGCACCGGAATTGTCTACTTAGCGATTATTTTATTATTTCAATATTTAGGACATGATTCATTATTTTCTGCAAAGCAATGGGTTTCTTATGGATGCTTCGTTGTGACCGCTACAATGGGAGGGATACTTGGAGTAAATATAAGCAAAGGAGAATAAAGAAACCGAGCGGGAATCCGCTCGGTTTCTTTATTCTTAAGCTTCTGCCTTCTCAGGCACACTTTCAACGACTTCGCGAATAGCTTGTCTGTCAAAAGTTAATTTTGTACCATCTGGTGATTTAATAACCACTTTTAATTCATCAATTGAATCGACTGTTCCATGTAAGCCGCCAATCGTCACCACTTTATCGCCTTTTTTCAAGCTGCTTTGCATTTCTTTAACAGCATTTTGACGTTTCTTTTGTGGACGAATAAGCAAGAAATAGAACAATACAAACATAATTAGTAATGGTGCTAATTGTACTAAACTGTCCATATGTAATCTCCTTTCTACGTAATATGTATGGAATTAGAAGTTTTTCGCATTCGGTTTATTAAAACCATACTGTTCAAAAAACTCTTCCCTAAAGTCTCCAAGACGATCTTCTCTAATAGCTTGTCTGACCTGCTCCATTAAGTTTAACAGAAAATGAAGGTTATGGTAAGTCGTAAGTCGAATTCCGAACGTTTCGTCACACTTAATTAAATGACGGATATAAGCACGACTATAGTTTTGGCAAACATGACAAGTACAGTTTTCATCGAGCGGACCAAAATCACGAGCATATTTCGCATTTTTTACAACAAGTCGACCATTACTTGTCATCAGCGTTCCATTACGCGCAATACGTGTTGGAAGAACACAATCAAACATATCAACTCCGCGAATTGCGCCATCAATTAAGGAGTCAGGAGAACCTACGCCCATTAAATAGCGCGGTTTATCCGCTGGTAATAATGGCGTTGTAAACTCAAGAACACGATTCATAATATCTTTTGGTTCGCCAACCGATAGACCACCAATCGCATAGCCCGGGAAGTCTAAAGATATTAAATCTTGAGCACTTTGCTTACGAAGATGCTCATATTCACCGCCTTGAACAATACCAAATAACCCTTGATCCTGCGGACGCTCATGTGCTTTTAGGCAGCGCTCAGCCCAACGTGATGTACGCTCAACCGATTTTTTCATATACTCTTCTGTTGCAGGGAATGGCGGACATTCATCAAACGCCATCATAATATCAGAGCCCAGCGCATTTTGAATTTCCATCGCTTTTTCAGGGGACAAAAATAATTTATCACCATTCAAATGATTTCGAAAATGAACGCCTTCCTCTTCAATCTTACGAAAATCGCTTAAGCTAAACACTTGGAATCCACCCGAATCTGTTAAAATCGGACGATCCCAATTCATAAATTGATGTAAGCCGCCTGCTTCTTTCACAATATCATGACCTGGACGTAACCACAAATGATATGTATTGCTTAAGATAATGCCTGCCCCCATTTGTTTTAATTCCTCAGGTGACATCGTTTTTACAGTAGCCATCGTTCCAACCGGCATAAATGCTGGTGTTTCAAAAGAACCATGAGGTGTATGAACAATTCCAAGTCTTGCCCCTGTTTGTTTACATGTTTTAATATGTTCGTATCGTATTGCTGTCAACTCATATAACTCCTTTCAAGAGCCATTCACTCTTATTTAATAAACATTGCATCTCCAAAACTAAAGAACCTGTATTTTTCTTCCACAGCTATATTATAGGCATGAAGCACGTTCTCTCGACCAGCGAGCGCACTAATCAGCATAATTAACGTAGATTTAGGCAGATGGAAATTGGTAATCATAGCGTCAATTCCTTTAAATTCATAGCCGGGATAAATAAAAATACTTGTCCAACCACTTTCTTCTTTAAACACGCCATTATGACGAGAAGCAATCGTTTCCAGTGTTCTCGTTGAAGTGGTTCCAACTGTAATAATGCGTCCGCCATTCGCTTTCACTTCATTTAACAGATGAGCCGTATCCGCTGTCATTTGATAAAATTCTGAGTGCATATCATGGTCATCAATATCCTCGACATTTACCGGACGAAATGTACCAAGGCCAACATGAAGCGTAATAAAGGCAATATGAACGCCCATCTCCTTCACCTTCGCTAACAGCTCTTTCGTAAAATGAAGTCCGGCTGTTGGCGCTGCTGCTGAACCACGTTCTCGTGCATATACCGTCTGATAACGGTCTTGGTCATCCAGTTGCTCTTTAATATAAGGAGGTAATGGCATTTCCCCTAATTCCTCAAGCACTTCATAAAAAATCCCATCATACTGAAATCGTAACATGCGTCCACCGTGCTCAAGTACACCTGTGCAAACAGCCTTTAATTTCCCATCTCCAAAGACAATCGTTGAGCCTTCTTTAATTCGTTTCGCTGGTTTCACAAGCGTTTCCCATTCATCATCTTGCTGCTGTTTTAATAACAGCACTTCTATATTAGCACCCGTATCTTCCTTGCTTCCATGCAGGCGCGCAGGCAGTACCTTCGTATCATTTAATACTAAGCAGTCGCCTGGCTGCAGATACTCTGTAATATGTTTGAATACATCGTGCTGTATGTCTCCCGTCTCTTTATCTAACACCATCAGTCTGCTTGCTTCCCTATTTTCCAATGGGACTTGAGCAATCAATTCCTCCGGCAAATGAAAATCAAATAAATCTAATTTCACTTCTTCCACTTCCTCATAAGTTCAATCTTGAAGTATCTTTCATACTTAGGCTATGTTACTTCATTATGTTAATTCATGCGCTTTTTCGGGACTGTTCGACTGTTCATATGGAATCTTTGTTTTTAGATAAGCAAAAAAACACCACAGTATGTAACAGAGCCATTATTTAAACCTTCCAATAACATAAAAAATCGCCGATAAAATCAAGCTGACAATAATCGACGTGACAATCGGAAAATAAAACGTTGTATTCTCTTTTTTAATGACAATATCACCTGGAAGTTTACCAAGATTAATAAATTTCATCGCAAAGCCAATAATAAAAAGAATAACACCAAGAGTCATCAAAATCTTAGGTAGCCCTGTCATTTCGGCACCTCCATTTGAAAATGCTCATATACAAGAGGTGTGGCTATTCGACCACGAGGGGTTCTCTGTAAGAAACCAATTTGTAATAAATACGGTTCATATACATCTTCAATCGTGTGAGCTTCTTCTCCGATTGTCGCCGCAATCGTTTCTAGCCCTACTGGTCCACCGCGGAATTTTTCTATAATTCCTCTTAGAAGCTTATGATCAATATGATCAAGGCCTAGGCGATCAACTTGTAAAAGCTCTAAAGCATAGTCAGCTAGTTCCTTTGTAATTGTACCATCCCCACGCACTTGAGCAAAATCTCGTACTCTTCGAAGCAAGCGATTGGCAATTCGAGGCGTACCGCGTGATCTTCTCGCGATTTCCCCTGCAGCTTGCACATCCATTTCTGTATCCATAATAACCGACGTTCGCATGACGATATCTGTTAATTGATACTCCGTATAATATTCTAAGCGACTCAATACACCAAAGCGATCACGTAACGGGGCCGATAAAGCACCGGCTCTTGTCGTAGCTCCAACTAAAGTAAAAGGCGGAAGGTCAATCCGTATTGAACGCGCCTCAGGTCCTTTCCCAATAACAATATCAAGACAAAAATCCTCCATAGCAGGGTACAATACCTCTTCTACAGCACGCGGCAAACGATGAATTTCATCAATAAATAACACATCTCCTGGTTCAAGCGCACTTAGGATCGCTGCCAAATCACCAGGCCTTTCGATAGCTGGTCCAGATGTTGTACGAATATTTACGCCCATTTCATTCGCAATAATAACCGCTAATGTCGTTTTCCCAAGACCCGGTGGTCCATATAATAGTACATGATCGAGTGTTTCTTCACGCATCCGTGCGGCTTCAATAAACACACTTAAATTCGCCTTGACCTTATCTTGGCCAATATATTGCTGTAATGTTTGTGGTCGCAAGCTCTGTTCAAAGGACAGTTCGTTCGAATCAACCTCCTGATTCACTATTCTCTCCTCCATTACGCCACCCCTTATCTTAACATCATTTGTAATGCTTTTTTAATATATTGCTCCGTTGTGAATGTCTCTGCACCAAGCTGCTTTGCTACTTTTTGTACTTCTTTATCCGAATAACCTAATGCCTTTAAGGCAAGAATGGCTTCATCTAGTTCCGTTGACTTCGTTTCTATGCGCTCACTCGGTTCATGAAATAAACTCGGAAAAGCATCGGGAATAATATGTTCCAGTTTCCCTTTTAAGTCCAAAATCATTTGGCGTGCTGTTTTCTTCCCAACACCTGGGAACTTCACAAGAAATGATTCATCCTCCTGCTCAATAGCCTGAACCACTTGATCAACTTGACCAGATGCTAAAATAGCAAGCGCCCCTTTCGGACCAATTCCCGTTACACCTAAGAGTTTCATAAATAACGCCTTTTCTTGACGTGTTTGAAATCCGTAAAGTGCAATTAAATCTTCTCGAACATACTGATATAAATAAATTTGAATTTCTTTTTTTAATTGATTGGAAAAAACAAAAGGATTTGGTGTAACAACCTGATACCCAATTCCCCCATTTTCTACCACTATGTATTCCGGTCCAATATAGTCGACCATTCCTTTTAAATAATCATACAAATCTCTTCTCTCCCCGATTTTGCTGTATCTCTCATTGTACCATAGATTGAGGAATTTACGGAAGGAAGAATCTATTATCCTAATGAGCGGAGTTAGAAGGCATCGAATATACTCTATATTCCTTGATTAAGTTAGTAAATTGCTCCTTACTGATAATCGGAATACCTTGCTGTAATTCCTCTTGTTGATAGGCCTCAAGCTTTCCAACATCCAATTGAAAGAAAGTATGAATCACTTTTTCATACTCTGGTTTTCCATTAAAAATAGACAACGTTCCATCTTCTGTCATGCCGAAATAACCGTTCGCTTTAAGCAAAGGAGAAATATCATTTTCGAATTTATGCAGTACAAGATGTTCTTTTGTCTGTTCAACAATTTGCCACTCTCGATATTTTTTTTGAAACTGAGCCATCGACCCAATGACTTCCATTACTTTTTCTTCGCTCAGCTCTCCATCTAAATATTCGCGTTGAAGAATAACCTTTGTTTCAACAGGCTGGTACTCTTGAATCGATCGTTCTGCTGATCCCTTCCAGACGAAGGAAAAAAACAGGAACATGAAACAAGCTAGAATTCGTATTATCATAACCCTCACCTCTTGCGGTAGCTGCTTTTTTTATTAGTGTGACCGAATACAAGCTTTTTAACCAAAGGCTATGTTACTGAATATTGTTTAACAAAGGTAAACAAAAAAGGACTGACTCCAAGATTGAAGTCAGTTCATGTTAATTACCTAAGATGATCTTCGTGAATGTCCAGATTATCGAATAAATCATCTGCATCTAAAATTACGCCGTCTGTCGGACCTCCATCACGTAAATTGTTGTCAAGTGTCATCGTGCGGTAATATACCCCTGTATCTGTTGTTACATGAAGAGTTCGACCTTTAACAAGTGGCTGTACTTGTTCGATAATAACATTCTTAATCGCTCTTGATTGTGCATAACTATCAAGTAAAACCGTTACAAGTACATCCTTTTGCATCACAATTGCCCGAGTATCCTTCACATTTGGAATAGAATTAACCTGACGATTAATACGATCGACGAGATTACCTTCATAAGAATTATAGTATGAAGACTTTGCATGAAGTGGTTTACTGGCGTGACCATGATAGTTACGGTCTCTTTCACTGTAGCTATCATTGCCATTGCGTAAACCATCTTCCGCAGCATCTAACATCGGTACTTCATTATTTATATTTCGAACAAGCTGATCTTTTTCCGTTGACTGATAGCCCGTTCGGTTAAGGAAGTTTTCATTTTCTGTTGCTTGTTGGTTATTACAGCCGCTTAGTCCCATCACTACTGCTAGGCATAAGGGTCCTATCGATAATTTCTGTCGCAATAACAACCCCCCTTTGATTACTCATTTATAGCATTGATAACAAGGGGGGATTTTACTCTGTTAGTTATTGCCCTATTTAGAAACGAGCTGCGCCAACTGCTTATTCAACTCCATTCGTTTCTCAAAATCTTCCACCGTTATTTTCCACACATGATCTAAACGAAAACGTGTTTTAAATAAAAGATTCCACTCACGAAAAATATCAGACGGATAAGCAAGGGCATACAAAAAAGCTGGATTTTTTTTATATGCTGCAATTTGCGGATACTTCCAAACCTCCTTAGACGGGTCATCTAAATGAGGTAAAATCCGATTCGCATACTGTAAATAATCTATCATACGCGGAGCTTTAGCAATTAAGTCAAAATCAATTAAAGCCAGTGTCCCATCTTCCTTACGCAGAAAATTATGGTGGGCACAGTCGCCATGAATAATCGTATCGGCTTCTTGATCTATCTCCTTTTGATAAGTCTCTAAACCCTTTAAAGACCACTCTGCCCAAGCAATCCATTCTTCTAAAATGGACTCTGGAATATGCTCGCGAATATATGATGCATTTTGTCGGAATAAAGCTAAGCGATCTCTCCATTTATTTAATTGATTATAAACGGGAAGTGATGGCAATGAAATCTGGTCAGCGCTGTTATGAAATGCTTCTAACAGTTGCGCTCCTTCTATTCGATTAGACTCATTAGCAAAATTGAATTTATTGGCACTTGGCGGCAAAAATTCAATAAAACTGTACCACATACCATCTAGCCGAAATGGTTCTGGCTCACTGTACATACTATACGTACGGTCAAAACCTATTTGTTTTAATAAAAAGGTCAATACTTGCTGCCGATACCATTTTTCACGACTAGTAAAGCCCTTTAAAATAAGGGGAGGATGATTTTTAAAGGTAAGTAAATACACATTCCCTTGAAGCCGTTTCATTCTCTCGGGTCTGCTTTTTAACGTTTTAATTTTAGAAAGAAGGCGATTTTTAAAACTATAATTCCGACTAAAAGTCATCGCTTTCCTCAGCATACGTTGGCATACCGAATGTCTCAGGTGCACGAACCCCACCGAATTGATCTGGAATAAAAGGTCCTGGCTGACCGCCAAAGTGTCCTGGTACATTCATGCCCGGCTGTCCACCAAATGGAATAGTCACATATGGATTATCTTGTTGCTCTGCTGGATTCTCTCGTTGAATATTTTTATATTGACCTTGCATATGCTTTGGCTGAGCATACATGTTCGAAAATGGCTGTTGATAAGGCGACTGTGTTTGAGTTCCCGTAAATGGTTGCTGGGACGACGGCGACCCTTGGGTGCCTGGCTGTTGTTGATACGGGGGCTGTACTTGCGTTCCCCCAAATGACGGCTGGGACGACGGCGGCGCTTGGGTGCCTGGCTGTTGTTGATATGGGGGCTGTACTTGTGTTCCCCCAAATGGCGGCTGATACGACGGCGACCCTTGGGTGCCTGGCTGTTGTTGATACGGGGGCTGTACTTGCGTTCCTCCAAATGACGGCTGATACGACAGCGACCCTTGGGTGCCTGGCTGCTGTTGATATGATGGTTGTGCTTGCGTGCCTGCAAATGATGGCTGATACGACGGCGGCGCTTGTTTATCTGACTGTTGATATGATGGTTGTGCTTGCGTGCCTGCGAATGATGGCTGATACAACGGCGGCGCTTGGGTGCCTGGCTGTTGATATGATGGCTGTACTTGTGTTCCTCCAAATGGCGGCTGGTATGGCGACTCTGCCTGTTCATCTGACTGTTGATACGATGGCTGCATTTGCGTTCCCCCAAATGACGGCTGAGACGGCGGCTCTGCCTGTTCTCCTGGTTGTTGATATGATGGCTGCATTTGCGTTCCCCCAAATGACGGCTGGGACGGTGACTCTGCCTGTTCGTCTGACTGTTGATACGATGGCTGCATTTGCATTCCCCCAAATGACGGCTGAGACGGCGGCTCTACTTGCTCACCTGGCTGTTGATACGATGGCTGCGTTTGTGCAACCGTAAATGGTGGTTGATACGGTGTACCTGGAAGTGGTTGTTGATACGGCGAATAATTCTGCGGCTGCTGATAGGTTGCATCGGAAAAACTTGGCTGAGTATAAACCGCTTGCGGATAGGGGTTTTTCCCTTTATCCGGCCCATATGTTCCTATAGAGCCTTTACTACATCCACAATCCTCCGATTCTTCTTGGTAAGTAGGCTGTACTTGCGTTCCCCCAAATGGAGGCTGGTACGGTGTGCCTGGAAGTGGTTGTTGATACGACGAATAATTTTGCGGTTGTTGATAGGATGCATTAGAAAAATTCGGTTGGGGATAAACTGCTTGCGGATAGGGGTTCTTCCCTTTATCCGGTCCATATGTTCCTATAGTGCCTTTACTACATCCACAATCCTCTGCTTCTTCTTGGTAAGCAGGCTGTACGTACGACTGTGCTGAAGGCTGCATGTTCATTGATTCATATCCATCATATTGCTGTGCTGGCTGCTGTGGGAATCCTCCTGAATATGGATTAAATGTCGGTATCTGCATCATGCCTGGCATACTCGCACCAGCCACACCGTTAGCATTCACCGGAGCTTGAATAGCGAATTCTCCCAAAACATCTGGACTTTCTTCATAGACTTGTGGATTCATTTGTCCCTCTTCACATTGCCCCTGCATCCATTGCTGCGGGATTGGCGGTGGAGGCGGATAACAAAATCCTGTTCCCGGCAAAATTGGTGTCACCGGAATACATGTCTCAATAGGCTGCTGTACCATCGATTCAATCTGAACAGGTGGAGCTTGCGGAATTTCTGGGGGCTTCGGTGCCTCAGGAATTTTTACTTCTTCCTTCGCCTCAGGTACAGGTGTAACCTGCATCTCCTTCATGCTTAACGTATAATTATTCGCCATATCCTCCTGCAGGATGACCGGTTCAGGAATAGGTACCTCTTCTTGAACAACGACTGGCTTTTCTTTCTCAACCGGCTTTGGCTGCATAATAGGCTGCTTCTCTTCCTTTGGCTTTAACTGCATAATAGGTTGTTCTTCCTCTTTAGAAACTTGTGGTGGAGCGGAAGGAATCTGCGCTTCCTTTACTCCTTTATGAACAATTTGGCTCGGCTTGACTGCCTCTTTCTTCACGTTGCCAGCTGAACCTGGTATTTTTAGTTTCATACCCGGCATTAATAAATCCGGGTTGCTTAACTGTGTGTTTAATTTTTTTAATTCTTCGAAGCTGACACCGTACTTTTTAGCCAGCTTCCAAAGCGTGTCGCCTTTTTGGACTATATGAATTTTCACGCTGCAATCCCTCCTGTGCATATGTCCATATATACTATGAAGCGATTATTAAATTGATAATATTTCATCATCAAAACTTATGCCTGAAGGAAAGACTTTATGAAAAATTTATATACATTTCACCTTCGAATTTCAACCAAAGGGAACCTACACGAAACAATAAAAAGACCTGAATCATGTTCAATTCAGGCCTTCTTTATGATCATTTATGTTGTAACATTCGATTTAATGCAAGAATGGCATCATCGGCAATGTTTTTTTCTACCTTAATTGGATTAATCACTTGCCCTTTGCTAATCGATTCAAGAGACCATAGTAAGTGCGGCAAATCGATTCGATTCATCGTCAAGCATGGACACATATTCGGATTCAAAGAGATAATATTTTTATCCGGATGCTTAGCCATCAATCGTTTAACAAGATTCATTTCCGTTCCAATTGCCCATGAGCTGCCCGGTTCTGCCTGTTCAATAGCGTTAATAATATAAGAGGTTGAGCCATTATCATCTGCCATGGCCACTACTTCACGGCGACATTCGGGATGAACAATAATTCTCATATCTGGTTGTGTTTTACGCAGTTCTTCAATGTTAGCAGTCGTAAAGTTTTCATGAACGGAGCAGTGACCTTTCCAAAGCAATACTTTAATATTCTCGATATTCCCTTCATAAATTAATTCATCTTTATGTGGATCCCATACCGCCATCTGATCTAAAGGAATTCCTAAATCATAAGCAGTATTTCTCCCTAAATGTTGGTCAGGTAAAAATAAAATCCGTTCTTTCTGAGATAGCGCCCAAGATACCATTTCCTTCGCGTTTGAAGAGGTAACGGTTGCTCCTCCATTTTTACCGACAAACGCTTTAATCGCTGCTGTTGAATTTACATATGTTAAAGGAAGAATTGTATCACCAAACAACTGTTGCAGTTTTACCCAAGCTCGATCTGTTTGATGAATATCCGCCATATCCGCCATCGAACAGCCTGCACGCATATCCGGTAAGATAACTGTTTGTTCTTCCGTCGTCAAAATATCCGCTGTTTCTGCCATAAAATGTACACCACAGAAGACAATGAATTCTGCCTCTCGATTCGCCGCAGAAATTTGAGCAAGCTGCAGGGAATCACCTGTAGCATCAGAAAACTGAATCACTTCTTCACGTTGATAGTGATGCCCTGGAATAAACAAACGGGATCCGAGCTGTTTTTTTATCTCCCAAACACGCGCTTCCATTTCTTCTGTTGTCATCGTTTTATATACTTCCGGTAAAGCTGTTGAGACTAACGCTTGTTCTAATAAACTCATTAATACACACCCTCCCGTTCTCTTACCTTGGCACTAATATCAAGCGCACGTACACTATGCGTTAAGCATCCTAACGAAATCATATCTACTCCACAATCTCGGTACAAAGCTAAATTGTCTAACGTAATTCCTCCCGATACTTCTGTCACAATATGAGGCGGAACTAATTGAACAAATTGTTTAATTTCCTCTGGTGTTCGATTATCAAACATAATAATATCAGCACCAGCCTGAACTGCTTCAATCACTTGCTCTTTTGACTCTGTTTCGACTTCAATTTTAACTGTATGACCGAGCTTCGCTTTAACAATCTCAACAGCCTTTGTAATCGAACCGGCAAAGGAAATATGATTATCTTTAATCATAACCGCGTCATACAAGCCATAGCGATGATTGAAAGCCCCGCCAGATCGGACGGCATACTTCTCTAACATACGTAGACCGGGTGTTGTCTTTCTTGTATCACAGGGCTTCGTCTTCGTTCCGTCTAATATTTGCACTGCTTTATTAGCTTCTGTCGCAATGGCCGACATTCGTTGGACTAAATTCAGCACCACTCGCTCTCCCTTCAAAAGAGCGGCCATACTCCCCGTCATTTGCGCAAGCTTTTGACCAACTTCAAACGATTCACCATCTCTTACAAACAACTCAATTTCAATGGTTGAATCTAACATCGTAAAGCCTGTTTTAATAACATCTCCTCCCGAGAAAATACCAGCTTCTTTTGCCAAAAATGTTAACGTGCCTTGTGATTCAACTGGAAATAAAGTGTCGCTCGTCACATCGCGTTCGCCGATATCTTCAATAAAGAATTGCTCTAATAATTGCCTAAGCTTTAATAAATTCATATACAACGCTTCCTTTCAAACGTTTTATTACTTCATGACGATCTAATATTATGGAAGTATCCAGCCAAACCGCATCATTTTCTATTGGATAATCACTTCGGAAATGACCACCTCTGCTTTCTTGCCTTGCTAATGCCGATTCAGCAATCAACCATGAGACAATAATCGCATTCACTTTTGCTAACTCATGGATGGAAGCATTCTCACATGCTAGCTCGAGCAAACAATCAATCTGAAATGATTCCAACCAGGCTTTTAAGCGGCCAAGATCCTTCGCATTCCGAACAATACCCGCATAATGCATAAGATGTTTTTGAATATCCGCTAATTCAGGCAATGTGATTAAACCAGGACTAGTCTTTTTTAACGTTTTCTTTTCTTGAGGTAATACTCTTTGAGGAGCTTGCTGCAAATAGCGACCGAGAGTACTCCCAAAAACTAACCCCTCTAATAACGAATTACTAGCAAGACGATTGGCACCATGAACACCTGTACAAGCGACTTCTCCAACGGCATATAAGCCTTCGACAGAAGTTCGCCCCTTCCCATCCGTTTCAATTCCGCCCATTAAAAAATGATTGCCGGGAGCTACAGGAATTTTTCCTTCTTCAAGGTGGATTCCATTTTTCAAGCAAAGGGCAGCGACTGTTGGAAAACGCTCCCTAAAATTAGAAATCATCGAGATATCTAAATACACGTTTTCTCCACGTTCAATATAGGAGTAAATCGTTTGCGCGACAATATGGCGTGGCGCTAAATCTGCTAAAGCATGAACATCCTTCATAATCGCTTTTCCTGATTCTGTTACAAGCTTTGCTCCTTCACCGCGAACAGCTTCAGATACAAGTCCTTGCGTTTTACCGTTACAATATAATAAAGTCGGATGGAATTGAATAAACTCCATATCACGAATACGCGCTCCTGCTTTAAGAGCTAGAGCAATTCCGTCTCCAGATACGGTGCTGGCATTAGACGTGAACTGAAATAATGACCCGCATCCGCCGGTTGCTAACACAATATGTTCACCACACATCGTTTGAAGATGGCCTTCATGATTCACTATCTTAACGCCAATACAGGAAGCATCATCCCCCATTATGAGCTCAACGACTGCTGTATCTTCCATCACTTCCACCTTCGAAAGAGCCAACTCTCTAAGCAAATGCTCAATGATGTATTTTCCAGTTGCATCACCGTGACTATGAAGAATTCTACGCTCACTATGAGCACCTTCCATCCCAAGCATAAGATGGCCTTCTGAATTACGATCAAATTCCATCCCAGATGCTATTAGTTCTGAAATAGCAACAGGAGCTGTTTGCACTAATGCTTCTACTGCTGTTGCATTGTTATAATAACGGCCTGCTTGAATCGTATCTTCTCTATGGGAAATCGGTGTATCCTCTTTAGACATAGCAACAGCAACTCCACCTTGTGCTAAATACGAGTTGCTATGGCGAAGCTTAGATTTTGTGATAAGCATCACATGTTTGGTTGCACTCGCTTCTATTGCTGTTTTTAATGCTGCAATTCCACTGCCGACGATAATGACTTCCATTTTATTCATTTTTACCGCTCCTTGATTTAACAAGTGTCTTGACACATATATTTACACATTATTAAACTATAATCAAGAGTTTTTTAGAATAGACCTGTTAAATAACGGCGTTAAGAAAGATAAACACTTTCTATAACCTAATCCTACACTATGAAGTGGATGTGACTATTTTGATTTATTTTGACTACGCAGCAACAACACCAATTGATTCTGATGCTTTAAAAGTATGGGTAGATGCTTCACAGCAGTTTTATGGAAATTCAAGCAGCCTTCATGATTGCGGCTCCCAGTCTGCCAAGCTGCTTGATGTATCACGTCAACAGCTCGCTGCACTACTACACGTTGAAAAAGAGCATGTGATTTTTACAAGCGGCGGGTCTGAAAGCAATGTACTTGCGATTGACACCTTATTGGCATCTAAACATCCACATAAAAACCATATATTAGTCAGCCAAGCGGAGCATGCCTCCATCTATCAATATGTTGAAAAACTTAAAAACAACGGCTATCATATTACGTACCTTGAGCATCTACAAGATGGCACAATAGATCTTAATTATTTAGAAACCCAGCTTTCGGAACAAACATGCCTCATCATCGTTCAACATGTTAATTCCGAAACAGGAGTCGTACAACCAATTGAAAATATACGAACACTCTTACACAACCGAGATATCTTTCTTCATGTCGATTGTGTCCAATCTTTTGCTAAACTGCCATTACAATCGATTAGCAGAGCTTGTGACAGCATGGCAATCTCCAGCCATAAAGTATATGGTCCAAAAGGTGTCGGAGCGGTTATTTTTCCCAATAAACATAAACTAAAACCGGCGCTTCCAAATGTGACACATGAATATGGCTTTCGAGCTGGTACTGTCAACGTTCCAGGAATTGCCGCTTTTGTGACAGCTGCTACAAAGCTAGCAAACCAGCTCGATCAGGAATTAGCACGCATATCCACCTTACGTACGCAATTCATTGAGCTGCTGCAGGAATCAAACGTACTCTTTGAAGTCATAGAATCAAAAAGAAGCCAGTTGCCGCATATTCTTGCGTTAACCTGCTCAGGACTGCAAGGACAATATATAATGATTGAATTAAATCGACGTGGATTAGCTATTTCTACAGGAAGTGCTTGCCAAATTGATAAGCAGGAGCCTTCCAAAATGATGCTTGCTATGGGGAAAACCATTGAGGAAGCACATCAGCTTATTCGCCTTTCATTTGGCAAAATGACGACAGAAGCAGATGTGAAAAAATTAGCCGAAAACTTTGTTCAAGCTGTGGTACAATAAAATAATTATTCGTTTTTAAACATTGAGGAGAGATTACATGGATACAAAAAGAAAGTTACTCGGTGAAGAAAGACGATTGCAACTACTGCAAATTCTCCAATCAAGTGACCGGCCTATTACAGGAAGTGAGCTTTCAAAACAAGCTAACGTTAGCCGACAAGTAATTGTGAGTGACATCACACTTCTAAAGGCTCGAAATGAACCGATTATCGCAACAAGCCAGGGCTATTTATATATGCATACAGCAAACAAAACGCAAAATTATGAGCGTACCGTCGCCTGTCACCATGAGCCTTCACGTACAGAGGAGGAGCTGAACTTACTTGTTGATATCGGGGTAACTGTTAAAAATGTAAGCATTGAACATCCGATATACGGCGATTTAACAGCATCTATTATGGTTAGCAGCCGCAAAGACGTTCAACAATTTCTTACTAAAATGTCAGAAACAAATGCTTCCTATTTACTAGAGCTAACCGATGGTATTCATCTTCATACATTAAGTGCATCATCAGAAGAGCTGTTAGATGAAGCGGAAGCTGTCTTAAAAAAAGCCAATATTCTTGTAGAGTAAATGTAAAAACCCCCATTCAATACGAATGAGGGTTTTCCTTATCCCATCTTCACAGCTGTCTCCACAGCGAAGCTCGGATAACTTCCAAGAATAGAAACCTTGCAGCCAAGTGCTTCTAATTCAGAAATAGTACCTGGAATAAGCACTTCATCGAGCGCCATTTCCACATCAATAATAAAGAAGTAATTTCCTAATCCCGTTTTCATTGGGCGGGATTCAATTTTGGATAAGTTTAATTTGCGCCATGCAAACGCCGAAAGTACTTGATGAAGGGCCCCGGAATGATCGGCAGGAAGCATCACCATCAGCGTTGTTTTCCACCCTCGATTAACCGTTACATGCCCTTTATAGTCGACACTCTCCTTCGACACGACAATGAACTTCGTATGATTATAAGAATAATCATGAACATTATGTTGAACAATCGTTAATCCATATTCCTCAGCTGCTAATTCATTCGCAATCGCAGCAATCTTTCGTTCCGGTTGCTCACTAACCATTTTCGCTGCCGCTGCTGTTGATGTCACTTCTTCACATGGAATACCTTTCCATTCCTTATGTAAAAATTTATGACACTGTGCAATAGCATGCGGATGTGAGTAAATCGTTTCTGGTTTAAAACCAGCTACAGCCTGGTCTGGATGCACCATAAAATGCTGCTGAATTGGTGTAATTACCTCTCCCTGAATCGGAAGCTGAACCTCATGAATTAAGTAATCAATTGTAATATTAACGGAACCTTCTAATGCATTCTCAATCGGAACAACAGCAATATCAGCCTCTCCTTCTTGAACAGCATCGATACAATCTGGAATCGTAGCCTTTGGCATTTTTAATTCATTCGGAAAAAGCCGAGAGACCGCTAAATCTGTGAATGTAGCCTTAGGTCCGAGAAAAGCAATTTTGTGCGACATCTAAAAACTCTCCTTTTTTCACGACAATATAGCTATTTACCCTATTTACAGGTCTGTTATCGTTATTTACCATTAAATATATCCCTTTATTTTATGCTATTTTCAGACTTTTTACAATACTTTATCCCCGTACAATTATCTCCCCTTTCTTCTTTATACGCAAAAAAAGCCCGTACAATTGATATGCACGGGCTCCATCATTACGCACCATTTCCTAATATTTCAACTTTTTCAACAAACTCCATTTTTCGAAATGTGGTAAGTAATTCATCAATGTCCATCGTCATTCCAGCCGTATTTAAAGAAAGCGTAACATTGGCACGTCCTTGCAAAGGAATCGTTTGGTGAATCGTCATAATGTTGCAGCCAGACAACGCAACGACTCGTAATAGCTCTGACAAAGTGCCTGAACGATCTTCAAGATAAAAGAAGAGCGTAATCAACTTTTCTTTCACAATGGTATGAAAGGGAAATACCGTATCGCGATATTTATAAAAAGCGCTTCGACTCAGGTCCACACGCTGAACTGCTTCCCACACAGATTCTACTTTACCGCGTTCAAGCATTTCCTTAGCATCTAACGTTTTCTTCATAGCCTCTGGAAGGACATCTTCGCGAACGAGGAAAAACTTCTTATCAATGCCGTTCACTTACCTTCCCCCTCTGCCAACCGTTATTAATCAACAAATTCAAATTCATATTCTAGAATACGAACAATATCACCATCTGTTGCTCCTTTTTGACGAAGAGCTTCATCCACTCCGAATGAACGAAGCTGTCTTGCAAAACGGCGAACAGATTCTTCACGACTGAAATCCGTCATTTTAAATAGACGCTCGATTTTAAATCCAGAAACAGCAAAGCTGCCATCTGGCTCGCGCGTAATGTCAAACTCATCTTGTTGCGTTTCATGTTTATATAATACTCGGTGAACCCCTTTATCTGCATCTTCATCATGATCCAGCGGGAATTCTGGTGTTTCTTCTAACTTATCCGCAATCGCAAACAACAGCTCCCGAATTCCTTCTCGTGTTACAGCTGAAATTGGGAAAATCGGATAATCTTCTTGTAATTTCTCTTTAAATGCCGCCAAATTTTCTTCTGAATCTGGCATATCCATTTTACTTGCTACAATAATTTGCGGACGCTCAGTTAAACGCAAGTTATACTCCTGCAGCTCTTTGTTAATCGTTTGATAGTCCTCATAAGGGTCGCGACCTTCAAGTCCGGACATATCAATCACATGAACAATGACTCTTGTTCTTTCAATATGGCGTAAAAACTGGTGACCGAGTCCAACACCTTCCGATGCCCCTTCAATTAAACCTGGCAGGTCAGCCATTACAAAGCTTCGATTATCTTCTGTTTCAACTACACCTAGATTCGGTACAATCGTCGTAAAGTGATATTCAGCAATCTTTGGCTTCGCTGCTGAAACAACAGATAACAATGTCGATTTTCCTACACTTGGAAAACCAACTAACCCTACATCAGCAAGTAATTTTAATTCCATTACAATATAGCGCTCTTGCCCTGGCTCACCATTTTCAGCAATCTCTGGAGCAGGATTAGCTGGAGTAGCAAAACGAGAGTTCCCGCGACCGCCGCGACCGCCTTTAGCAATAACGGCACGCTGTCCATGCTCGACTAAATCGGCAATTACTTCCTTCGTATCATCATCAATAACAACCGTACCTGGTGGAACTTTTACAACCATATCCTGTGCGTTTCTACCATGTTGATTTTTTGACATTCCATGTTCGCCACGCGGCGCTTTAAAATGACGTTGATAACGGAAATCCATTAATGTTCGTAAACCTTCCTCTACTTCAAACACAACGTTCGCTCCGTTGCCCCCATCTCCGCCTGCTGGGCCACCTTTTGGTACATATTTTTCACGACGATATGCAACCATTCCGTTACCGCCGTCTCCACCTTTTACAAACACTTTGACTTGATCGACAAACATGCTATCACTTCCTTGTTTTCTATATGTACTATCTTGCTGTATGCATCATTTCTTATTCAAACCTCACGTCCATTGTGAAAAAAAGATCCTCTTCACTCAACGATTGCACATTAACTGTTTGCTGCTCTGTTAGTGAATTAGTCAGAAATTTTGTCACAGTGTCCTGCTCTTTTAGCTTGCCTTGTAAATGAAAAGAACAACACATATTTCTGCTTTCTTTTTTAGAAATCTCTATCGTAAGCATATTTTCAGTAAACGGATTTAACTGTTCTCCTAATAACTGAAAGTAGCTTCTCGTCCATTGATACATCAATTCATCCATGGATTCAGATGCTTCAAAAACATCTACGATTTCATATTCAAAATGGAACGCCCAATTTCCCCAATTTGCCGTCATTAGCAATTCACTAAATTTCGGCATATTTAAACTAGAGAGCCGAGCTTCTTGCTGCGTTTCAATAATAATTTCTTCAATAAACCCTTTTACACGATCAATCTTATTTAATTCCAAATTGCCTTTAATAATTTGGATTTTATTTAACCAATCATGCCGCGTTTGTCGAAGTACTTCGACAGTTGTCCAACTTTTATCCATTATTAACACCTTCAATGTATGGTAATATGAAATTTCACTCCTTAGAGTATCAGTTGAATTAATGGAACTTTCATAAAGCTTGCTTCTAACAGAGCACTCACTCCCATTAATTCCGGACAAAAACTTCTCTTCAAGCTCTATCATGCTGCTATTTACCAGTATATCAAAAATGCACAAGTCTGGTCATGAATACTCGTTCATAAATGACATGAATGCCCCCGTCCAAAAAAACCAAATCTTGCTCCTTTGAATTCTTTGGACGATGGTAGAGCAAAAATTAAGGCTTTGTTGTAAGGTACTATTGTTGAACAAAGCGAAAATAAAAAATAAAGGGCCGATTCCATCTAAGCAATATATATCCAACAATATCGCGATATATATTATCAGTAGAAGGAATCAGACCCTTTTGAGTCATCCTAATTCAAAGATGCAATTATGCTTCTTGTGCAACTGGATATACGCTTACTTTTTTGCGGTCACGTCCGAAACGCTCGAAACGTACAACACCGTCTACTTTTGCGTATAGAGTATCGTCTCCACCACGGCCTACGTTCTCACCTGGATAGATTTTTGTTCCGCGTTGACGGTAAAGGATAGAACCACCAGAAACGAATTGACCATCCGCACGCTTAGCGCCTAAACGCTTAGCTTGTGAGTCACGACCGTTTTTTGTAGAACCTACCCCTTTCTTCGATGCGAAGAACTGAAGATCTAATCTTAACATGTGTTCCACCTCCTATTTGCTAAGAGTAATTTTAATGTATTTACCATAATCACGTTCAAGAGTTTGCAATGATATAAGCAAAGCATTTAAGAGAAGCTGTACCTTTTCTTCGGATTCTTTTGAAAGATTCTCCGGAATCACACAGCGAAGATACCCGCCATCTTTGCCCAGCTCAACCTCTGGTTCTACATCCGTTAAGGACATAATCGCATTTACCATTCCAAATGAAACAGTGGATGCGCCAGCACAAACAATATCGGAACCTTTTTTAGCAAAATCAGCATGTCCACTCATTGTGAATGAAGTAATTCGTTCACCGGGAGCATTAAAGGTTACTTTAATCATCTTAAATCAGCCTTACGCGTTGATTGCTTCAATTACAACTTTAGTGTATGGTTGACGATGACCTTGTTTTTTACGATTGTTTTTCTTCGCTTTGTATTTGAAAACCGTGATTTTCTTTTGACGACCTTGTTTTTCAACTTTAGCCGTTACAGTAGCGCCTTCCACGAATGGAGCACCAACTTTCACGTTTTCGCCACCTACGAATAAAACTTTGTCAAATGTAACAGTTTCGCCTGCTTCTGCGTTTACTTTTTCAATGTAAACTGCTTCACCAGCTGCTACTTTCACTTGCTTACCGCCAGTTTCAATAATTGCGTACATACCTGCACCTCCTTGAATGTCTCAGACTCGCCATGTACAGGCGTTTTATATAACATAAAACTTAAAACCTGATATGAGCGGTTGTAGCACGGGTGCTACAAACATAACGTTACAAGTCTACCATGCAAGCAAACTATTTGTCAATACGTTAAACGAGACGCTTTATAAATTTCCTGATAGCTCCCGAACCGTTTAATATGATACTGATTCAATGGCGTATTAATAATCGAAAGAACCAGTTTTTTCGAAATAGCTTCTTCTAAAATGGGACGATAGACTTCCTTTTCTCCTAATAAAACATCCGCCACCGCTTGATTCACTTCGACCCATACCGCTTCATCATCTGTTTTTCGATGCTCCATTAATTCTCGTTCTAATTGAAAAGCAACCGTTTCTGGGCTCAAGACTTTTCCGCTGCCACCGCAAGCTGTACAGCTAACAGTTGTTCTTTCGTATAAGGAAGGAGAAGTCCGTTTTCGAGTCAATTGTAAAATACCCAGTTCTGTAAAACCAACCACTTTGACACGCATGTCATCCTTTACCGTTTCCTGTCTCATCAGCTTCATTACTTCTTGCTGGTGCTGACGGCTGTCCATATTAATAAAATCAATGAGTATAATACCGCCAATATTGCGAAGACGAAGCTGTCTTGCTGCTTCTTTTGCAGCTAAAAGATTCGTTTGAAATAACGTTTCTTCTTTTTCCGTCTTACCAGTAAATTTCCCCGTATTTACATCAATCACTGTGAAGGCTTCTGTTTCTTCAAAAATTAAATAGCTGCCATTCTCAAGCCAAACAATTTTCTTCATTGCCTTGGACAACTGAATATCAAGGTGATGCTCGGAAAAAATATTTTTCGGTCCTGCCTCATATGAAATTTTCCATATCCCGCTACCGCTTGAAGCCTGTTTAGACAGCTCCTGATACAGATTAAAATCATCCAAAATAATTTCTCCCTGCTCTCCTTTATCCATCTCAGCTAACAATAATTCGATGAATGTGTCCTTTTGCAGCACTAATCCAGGATGTTTTAAAGCGCGAGCCTGCTTATGTAACTCATTATACTGTTCGCGAAGGGTGCGCAGTATGTGCACAAAAGACTCCTCAGTTTGATTTTCCATGGATGTTCGAATAATAAGTCCTTCATCTTGGTTCTTATGTTGAAAAGCTAGGTTTCTCCAATACTTTTGCCGGTCTTCATGTTGAAACTTTTTCGAAACACCGACATAATCTAAGCCCGCTATGTATACTAAAGATGGAGATGACAGCTCAATCAAGCCTGATAACTTAGCCCCTTTATTTCCTGTCTCGTCTCGTTTTACCTGTACGAGCAGTTTCTCCCCTTGACGGATATACTGACTGATTGTTCCTCCCTTCAATGGTTTATCCGCAAGCTGAAAAGCCGGTAATTCGTCTCGGTGGAGAAAACCGTGCCGCTCTGCTCCGTAATCGACAAATACCGCATCCATACCGGGCAGAACTTTCACTACTTTTCCCATATATATATTGCCTACCGCACTCAATTGATTCGGCGGCATGCTCTCTATTTTCATCACTTCATTTTGCTCCAACACCGCATATCGCTTTTCACGCGACGACAAGTTGGCAATTATTTTTTTCATAAAAAAATCCTTTCTCTATTTTGAAGAAAGGATACCATACTTAATAAGAATATAACAGGTCACCGATTTTATCTTCTGTCCTTTTCTGAGAAAAATAAGCATATAAAAGCTCTGTCTCATCTAATGTGCCGCTTTCTTTGCCATTTTTCATCACAATAATGGAATGTTTACATCCACGTTGAAATAGCTCTAATACTTTATAGATGGGTTCATTGACATCCACTTTAATCGGCTTCAACGTCATTAAGTCTTTGCTATGCCCATAGTGCCGTTGAAGTAGGAAGCGCATAAAAGCATAATAACGCTGACGCCATTCAAAGAAAAGGGAAATACTAAGAAAGAAAGCAATCATCCATGCATTTAAGTTAAGCGGATCAAGGACCACCCATGTTACAAAAGCAAAAACGGCAAAAATAGCAGATATATAAAGTGTATATTTCTGCGCCTCAAGAAAGGAAACATATAAAGCTATTCCGTTAAAAAGTAAGCGTCCTCCATCTAAGGGCCAAATCGGAAGTAAGTTAAATAAGACCAAGATAATGTTCATATGAAAAAATACCTGATAGACGTCATAAGAAAGAAAAGAGAGCAGATAGAGAATATACGCTCCTCCAATTAACCAAATATGCTGCAAGGGGCCTGCAAGAACAACCGCTATATCTTCTTTTAAACTTTTATTTCCATACTCCTCTGTTTCGAGCGTACCACCAAATGGCAGCAGCTGGATGGACTTAATCCTCCATTTAAAATATTGGGCACAAACAGCATGCCCCATTTCATGAACGAATACAATCACAAGAAGCATCATCATTTCTCTAAAATGAGCTGTAAGAACCGAAATGCCGACAACAAACCAAAGCGTTGGATGCACGTTGATTTTGAGCAGCAATTTTCCATACTCATTCAAAGGAAATCACCTGTTTTGGATCAATAAAAGTTCCATTTTCTTTGATTGCTAAATAAAACGTTCCTTTCGAACCATCTTCACTTCCTGTAACCTGTCCGATTTGTTGCCCTTTTTTAATCGGTTCATATAAACCCACATCAAACGATTCTAATTGTCCATACCATGACTCGCTTTTATTTTCATGTTGAACAATAATCGTTTTCCCAATCCCTTCCTTCACCCCAGCAAACGTCACAAACCCTTCATCGATTGCTGATACCATCGAGCCCTTCGTTGTTTCAACGATAATACCTTCTCCATTTGTCTCAAAAGTTTGTGTAATTTTAGCCGTGGCAGGCAGTGCATACGACTCATCAACGGTTTCTGTTTCATTCTCTTTCTTTTTCTCCTGTGGCAAAAAAGCGATTGGCTTCCCAAACGTCGATTCATACCAGCTAGAAATCGAGGCAAATTGAAAATCTTGTTCCATCGTCTTAGAAACGTAATCTCTTGCTGTATCCAATTGCTGTGACGGATGCTTAAAGATAACCGCTATAATTAAAAACAAACAAACAGCCGCTAACATTTTAAAGAGAAAATATTCCTTTTTAAACAGTGGATGATCCGGACTACTCTCATAGGCTGTATATGTGTACAAATCTTCGTCATGGTTATCCACATGCCTCCAAGCACCTTCCGCCTTTCGTTCACTGATTTTCCGTCGCTTTTCAATTCGATCACGGATATTTTTTCTGCGATTATCCATTCCGCCATCTCCCCCTTGCAAATCCCAAGCTTCTTTAACAAACTTATGATGAACTTGTCCGGAGTATACCTGCAAACCAGTGATGAAAACAGAGCTGCTTAAAGAATCCTTTTGCATCTGCCCACCTTTTCACATAGCCTTTAGGACAACGCTTTAGCCAGCCTCCAAAACAGCTTATGGGCCTAGGAAGTGAAGCCCGCCCTTTGACCTTTCGTCGTCTCTGTAGAACGCGACCTCAAGAGCTAGGCACTTAGCCGCCATTCAATGATTCTATAAATAGAAAAAAGCGTGATTCAAAAGGTCCTGCACTCGACCTTTTAATCACGCTTTCTTCATGAACACAATAGAAAATCCGGCATAAAGTCATGCCTCATTATTCCCTTACCATGCGAAAGGAGGCTCTCAAAACAGCCTCTTATATGTATATAGAGTACATGCAAACTATACACGCGCACCGAAAAATTTCTTCACTTTTGCAATAAAGCCTTTTCGTTCTTCACCAATCGGTGTCAACGGAATAGACTCGCCTAAAATACGGCGAGCTATGTTTCGATAAGCAATCGACACTCGATTATTAGGGTCATAAGCAATTGGCTCTTTTTTATTGGCCGCAACAATGACTTGATCATCATCAGGAATAATACCTAGTAAATCGACTTTCAAAAAATCGGTCACACCGTTAATATCCATTTCCTCATCCTCATTAAGCAAATGACCACGGATACGATTAATAATCAATTTAGGTGCCTCAATATGCTCTTCTTTTTCTAACAACCCGATAATACGGTCCGCGTCATACACTGCCGGTCTTTCCGGAGTTGTCACAATAATCGCCTTATCTGCTCCCGCAATCGCATTGCGGAACCCTTGTTCAATACCCGCTGGACAATCGATAATAATATAATCATAATCTGGCTTTAAATCGTTAATAAGCTTACACATTTGTTCTTCATTAACGGCCGATTTATCACGCGTTTGCGGTGCAGGAAGCAAATATAATAAATCTTCAAAGTGTTTATCTTTAATAAGTGCTTGATGAATCTTACAACGCTCTTCTACAACATCTACTAAATCGTAAATAATACGATTGTCTAGTCCCAGAATAACATCTAAGTTTCGCAGACCAATATCTGTATCAATTAAGCAAACTTTTTTGCCTAGAAGAGCTAATGATGTCCCTAAATTCGCAGACGTAGTTGTCTTCCCAACGCCGCCTTTTCCAGATGTAATTACGATTGCCTCTCCCACGATTAGAGTCCCCCTTCTAATCTATTAAAATTTGGTCTATATTTTCTCAGTACATGTAGCTTATCTATAATAATTTCTTCATCATCATTCATGAAAGCACATTTCACTTCATGAACTTTTTTCTGATCAGGTGCTACGTTTATTTGGTCCGCAATCCGCAATTGTGCGGGTGTCATAATAGATGCCGCAATAACCGCTTGATTATTCCCATAAAAACCAGCATGAGCAATGCCCTTCAATTGTCCCATAATAAAAATGCTGCCTCCTGCTCGAACCGTACCAGCAGGATTCACATCACCAATCAATAATAAATCACCCGGGACCTCTATAATTTGTCCGGAACGAACAACTTTATTAAGCGTCGTCACTTGATTTTCTTCTTTCCAACGCTTTGCTTTTTCTACTGTCACAACATTACAAAGAATATCTGAAACCGTTAGTTTTTTCTGTTTATGAATAACCTCTTTTATTTGGTTCTCTTGTTCTAGAGTTAAATAGCGATTACCTGTATGCAGCTTCACAGAAAGAACAGGATCATTTTCTTGAAACTGATAATTCTCAGATAGCTTCGCTGCTAGTTCTTTTAACAATTCGGAAAAGGAACAAGAATCATCGAGATGAAGCATAAACCCGTCTTTTGTCCCTTTTATCATTACATTTTGCTGAATCCTTTTATTCATGACGTTTGTTTCACCTCAATGAAATATAATTCGACACAAGAAAACATTTTTCCTCTTTCTCACTTGGCAAAAGCAGAAAAATTCAAGACTCCATTTCACTTTTTGTCACAATTTTTCGAATAAGTTTTTGAATTGGATAATAACTTGCGATAATAAACACTAAATTCAACAATGCAGTTGGCCACAATCTCCGCTCTGCAAATTCCGCAAAGGTTAATGCAGCAAACGACATAATTACGTTCATTTCGTAAACAACCATTTCCGAAATCGCAATAAATACAGTCGATACGACAATAACAATCAACCAATTAGATTGCAGGACTTTCATACACTTAGCCATCAAGTACGCTAAAAAAGGAATTAAAAACATAAAAATCCCGAGAATTTCTGTATACACAACATCATAAGCAAGTCCAAGAGCTGCTCCGTAAATCATACCATATCTTCTTGAACCAAAAATGGTTAGAAAAAAGATAAATACCATCATAAAGTGCGGAACTACGATATTTTCTTTGCCGAACAACTCACTAGCAAACAATTGTGCAAAAATGCTATCGAAGACAAAGAAAATCAAGGCAATCAGAGAAAGGATGAAATGCTTCACTCTTCTTCCTCCTCCAATTGAATGTCTTCTATTTGATTGGCTACATTCCTTTTCACAACGATTACATCACTAATATCATAAAAATCGGTCGATGGTTCAAGATAAGCAGTTTGATTCAGCCCATATTGATTCACCTTTACATCCACTACTTTTCCGATTAACAATCCTTTAGGGAATACGCCGCCATAACCAGATGTTACAACGTAAGAACCTTTTTTAATTTTTTTATTGTAAGGAATCTTATTCATTAATAACAGATTTGTTTTCTCATCGAAGCCCTCAATCAACCCAAATGCTTTTTTATCACCTTGAATATAGGCAGAAACTCGATTAGCTGCATCCATAGATGTTAATAATTGAACAGAAGCTGAGAATTGCCCAACATTTTTAACCTTTCCAATTAAACCTGTTGCCGTTATAACAGCCATATCCTTTTCGACACCATTTATTTTCCCTTGGTTAATCGTCAGGATTTCGTGCCAACGATCTGGATTACGCCCAATAACCGCGGCATGAATTGATGAGTATTGCTTTAAATCATCTTCTTTTTTCAAAATTTTGCGCAGTTCTTGATTCTCTTCTTTTAAATCCTGAACTTGTGTTTTTAATAAAACATACTCATCAAGGCGCTCTTTTAATTTTTGATTTTCTTCATATGTATTTTGAAGATCACTTAAGTCCCCAAAAAAACCTGTCACAGCCGATACAGGCTTATTAAATACATTCACAAACCAACCCGTTGTATCTTTTAAAAACTGCTCGGGCCAACTTAATTCTTCTCTCTCTCTTAATGAGAACCCAATCAATGCCACGAGAACAATAATACTAATCAGTAAGAGAAGAAGTTTTTTATTAAAAAACTGTGGCATGGTGTTTACACCTCAATTTACTTTAGTTTATTAAGAAAGCACAAGGCGCCCGACTATTGGCGACAAGTGCTGAAAAACCAGAAGGTGAAGTTTCACTTCATCAACTGGTTAGACAACTTGAAGGGCCTAGGGTATGGAACACGGCTGAACTCCTTTTTAGGCGACTGCCTAAAGCGGCTCAGCGTTTCCCTAATACCATAAAAAAATCGGCTCTTCACCAAAATTTCGAGCCGACTTCCTCTACATCAAACACATTTACCTATTGTAATCATTGGTTCACATTTCATGTGTATAGCTGATCCTACAGCGTGTAACAAAAAACCGAATATGACCTTATAGAAATGTGCAGTTACAGCCTTGCCTTTCGAAGATAGTTAATCTTATTTTTATCCAAACAGTACGAATATAATTAGCGAGAATCTTTTGATTTTGTTTTAAATAAATGAATATGATCTAACGCTTTACCTGTTCCAATAGCTACACAGTCTAATGGATTTTCTGCAATGATCACAGGCATTTGTGTTTCCGCGCTAATTACTTTATCTAAATTTCGCAATAATGCTCCACCGCCGGTTAAAACAATTCCGCGATCCATAATATCCGCACCAAGCTCTGGCGGTGTTTTTTCTAATGTATTTTTGACCGATTCTACAATCGCTGATACCGTATCGCGTAAAGCTTGTGAAATTTCTTCTGCCGTAATTTCAATTGTTTTTGGTAACCCTGTTAATAAATCACGACCACGAATCTCCATGTTCGGGATGCCTGTTGTGTCGCCAGCAGAACCGATTTCCATTTTAATCGCTTCAGATGTACGATCACCAATCATTAAATTATAGTGTTTACGAATATACGCGACAATCGCTTCATCCATTTCATCACCTGCAACACGAACGGATTGGCTTGTTACAATTCCCCCAAGAGAAATAATCGCAACTTCTGTCGTTCCCCCACCGATATCAACAACCATGCTGCCTGTAGGCTCCCAAACAGGCAAATCCGCACCAATTGCCGCTGCAAATGGTTCTTCAATCGGATAAGCATCACGTGCACCTGCTTGTCTTGCTGCATCAATAACCGCACGCTGTTCTACTGCCGTAATCCCCGATGGTACACAAATCATTACATAAGGTTTATTACCAAACACACCTTTTTTTTGCGCTTCCTTCATGTAATATTTTAGCATTGCAGCAGTCGTGTCATGATCCGCAATTACACCATCTTTCATCGGACGAAGAGCCACAACATTTCCCGGAGTTCGTCCAATCATGTTTTTCGCATCATTCCCAACAGCGACAATTTGTTTCGTATCTGTTTGTACAGCAACAACAGACGGCTCCCGTACTACAATTCCTTTTCCTTTTACATAAACAAGCGTATTTGCTGTTCCTAAGTCAATTCCAATATCTCGCGCACCAATTCCAAACATTTCCGTATCTCCCTTTCGTAAAAAAAATGCTCTTATATAAGGTCAATGAAAGCCTGTCAATCTTCCCAAAATAATTAACTTTGAAAAAGTTTCCTCTTTAAAAATCACAAACAACATTATATCCTATTGACAAAAATTTTGATAGTGTCATAAATAACCTTTTTCCTTTAAACTCACATATTTATGTTCACCGATAATAATATGATCTAATAGGTCAATCCCTATTATTTTACCACACTCGACTAGCCTTTTCGTTACTTCAATATCTTCTTTACTTGGATCAGGGCTTCCTGAGGGATGATTATGGAGACAAATGATAGAGGCTGCAGATCTTCGAAAGGCTTCTTTGAATATCTCTCGCGGATGTACAATCGAGGCATTTAAGCTGCCAATAAAAATAGTCCGCTTATGAAGCACTTGATTTTTCGTATTCAAGTACAAGCAGACGAAATGCTCTTGTGTTAAGAAACGCATATCTTCCATACAATACTTCGCACCATCTTCCGGGGAGCGAATGACATAACGTTCTTGACTGTTGACACGATGGATGCGCCTGCCGAGTTCTACAGCTGCCAACAGTTGAATAGCCTTGGCTTCACCAATTCCTTTAATAGCAGTTAATTCTTCAATCGATGCTTCTTTGAGCAACCGTAATTCTTCAAACGCATCCAGCAGTCGGTTAGCCATTTGTAAAACCGACTCTTCCTTCGTACCTGTTCTCAGTAATAAAGCAAATAACTCTTGATCAGAAAGACTTTCCGGACCATCTTGTAAAAACCTCTCGCGCGGCCTTTCTTCTTTTCGATATTCTCTCATTAACATCAAGCATTCACACTCCTTTATCCACTTAAAGGGAGCGTGCCGAAGTGATAACTTCTCACCGAAACAAATCCAGCACTAAGCCTTCAGCATGAAGACCATTTTGCTTGCATCGCCTTTAGTTCACGAGCAAGTCTTGAAACAGGAAGACCTACTACTGAAAAATAATCACCTTCAATTTGCTTTACAAACAATGATCCATACCCTTGAATGCCATAGCTTCCGGCTTTGTCAAAAGGTTCGCCGCTATCGAGATACTGTTCAATATCCTCTTCTGACAGCTCCCAAAAAGTGACTTTCGTTTTTTCTAAAAACACAGTGCTATTTTTTTGAAATAGAATAGCCACACCTGTATACACTTCATGTGTTTGTCCTGACAGCTCCGTTAACGTTCTTTTCGCATCATTACGGTCAAGCGGCTTTCCTAATATCGTATCGTTTAAAACCACAATCGTATCCGAACCAATGACCCAATGGTCGGGATGTGTGCGTGCAATAGCTGACGCTTTACGGAAAGCTAATTCCTTGACGACCTCATCGGCTTTCATTTGTTCTGGAAAATCTTCATTCACATTGGCATTCATACTTTGAAAGGGAATTTGAAGAAGTTGTAGAAGTTCTTTACGACGCGGGGAAGATGAAGCTAAGATCAATGATTCCATAATAAGTTAAACACCTTTCTTTTACGATTAGGAGATACTATTTTATCGTACCAAATAAATGAATGCTCGACAAATTTCTTTATAGAACAATTTTTCACTTATATAAAATAGCCGTCGCAAAGGGAGTAAAAGATGCTCCCTTTGCGATATTTCCCGAAAAATAATATTTAAGAGACAATCGTTTGTAAAAATAGAAGCAGCTTCTCTTGAGCCTTGCCTGCTTGATTTTTTTGCAGTAGTTCACTGGCTTCTATTAATCGCTCCTTGCCTTCCTTGTTTCCTGATAACTTCACTCCATTGAGCTGCTTTGTGACTTGCTGCAGATCTACACTTGAATCAGTATTGCGGAGCTTCGCTGCAGAAAGTTCCGCAAGTGATGAATATACGCCTACAGCCGCATCATCCTCTGCGATTTTCGTTTTAAAACGGATTTCTTTCCAAAATACATCCACATCCTGCGTTTTATATTCAAGAGCGAGCTCCTTCGTGGCCTCTAGACTTTCCGCAACGCCTAAAAATAAATAGTATTCATTTTCCATCTTAAACACTTCGGCTGGAAGTTTCTTTGCCTGAAGAGTCGCCTGCACTTCCTTCGCTGCCTCTTCTGTACTAAATACGCCGCCCTGCACTAAAAAAGTTTGCACCGTTGCCCCTTTACTTGTTTGTTCAGCTGGTGGTACGACTGCCGGTGTTTCTTCTTCAACTTCTATTGGTGGAGTAACAGTCTGCTCTGCCGTAATCGTTCGAATAGCAAGAACACCGAGGCTTGTCCCAACAACAATCGCTACAATAGCTAGTATAAACGGAGTCTTTAACTTCCACGGACGACGAGGCTGAGGATAAGGATGAATTTTCCCCTTTTTCTTTGGATTCGGCGCCGTTATAATTTCATTTGGTAGAACCCAATCGAAACTTTCATCTGGCGATTCGACAGCGGCTGCTTCCGTTCGCTCTTCTTCTATAGGGGATGCCGAACGTTCTTTAAATGACTTCTCTTGACCATTAATTTTAATCGTAAACCCATTCTCTTGATTAGACTTGTCCACGTTTTCTCCCCCCTTCACAGCATTTTTTTCCATGCTATCATAGAGATCAAAAAAAAGAACAAGACTTTTGTCGTCTTGTTCACAATAGCTTTCGTCATTTTTCTCCATCCACCGGCACCGGGATTTCAATGGTTGTTCCGGCCATTAATATCGTCATATTATTCCACTTTTTAATTAACGCTTCTCCCGCTCGGCTATTGTAATAGCGCATCGAGATGCGGAAAAGTGTGTCGCCCGGCTGAACTTTATACGTAAACACTTCGTAGGTGATCTTGTCTTTTTTTACGATGTTTCCTTTTTCCGTTTCAGTCTTTTTTGGTGGAATTTCTATTTTTGGTTCATATAAAGGATTTTCTTTATCACTAGCTGGCGGTGCTTCATAGTTTGGTAACTGCTGAACGAGTTCTTTTAATTCCGGATAATAATAGAAAGAAACGACAATCTGAAAAGAAAGATTCTCCGGTTCAACTACTAGTTCTCTTGCTTCCTGTGTACCTGCGAATTGAAGGCTTTCCACTTTTGCCATACGCGGCAGCTGTTCAATCTCTTTCACAAACGTTTCTAATTCTTTATAAGAAGGAGAAGTAACCGTCATCTCTGCTCGGATTTGTTTCACACCGTTCGGAAGATTCACTTCGCTTTTACCTGTATTCTCTGTCTCTTTCTCTGTTTCAGTACCGAGATAATCCTCCGTCTCCAAACTTTGCTGCTCATCCTCCTCCTCTTCTTGAAACGTCAAACTTGTAATTAACGTTCCTGATGCAACCTCTGCTTCTTCAAGAGATAACACAATTTGATCGGTTAAAGGTTCAACAGGGATTTTTTGTTGCAGCTCACTTGTATTGATTACTTCCTTTTTCGTAGAGGATTGACCTGTTTCATCTATCATAGCCAATTCCTGCTTTTCTTTTGTAATAGCTGCTTCTAATTCGTTCATCTTCTGTTGCAGCGGCTGAAAGTGGAGGAAGTATACATAAAGTCCACCCCCGATAACAACGACCATTATTAAGATAAACAAAAGAAGCTTAGACGTTTTAGAAGTCAAGGAGATCCCTCCCCTTTTTGAAGCGCCTTTTCATTCACAACAAAACGATAGGACGCCATATATCTTGGCAATACATTCTCCTCTTCTACCGTATCTTCTTCAGAGGAGATAGATTCTGTAGCTATACTTAATAATTCCGCTTCATCAATATAAGAAGAGTTCTGCAAGCTTTTTAAATAAAAAGCAGCTTCTCGTGAACTATCAAATTGGATAGACAAATCTGCCGTCTTTCCTTCCGCAAAAGAAAAATTCATCAAATACCCTCTTTCCGGCAATAAAGATGTGATATGTCGTAAAAGGAAAGAGGTCGATGTATCTGTTTCTTCCGCCCATGCAATCGCCGCCTTCAATTGCTCCACTCCGTTATCACTATCGGCTTTAGATAAACTTTGTTCCTTTAATACCTTTTCTTCTTTATATTGTGAGAGCACTGTCTCCAGCTGCTTTTCTTTCGCTACTTGCGTTTGATACATCTTCCACGCAAAAATCCCTGCAGCTGCAAGAACGATGACAGCGACGAGAATAAAAATAAGAAGAAAGGATGCTTTCTTTTCTTTTTTCTGCAATAAATTTACATCAACTAACATGTAGACACCTACTTTAATGCAAGACCAATACACTCTGTATACACAGAAGGAATGTTGGTTCCTTTTTTTGTTTGAAAAATCGGCTGCAGCATCGATTGTACGTCCATTTCAAGTTCAAACGATTCTTTCATATTCCGATAAAAAGTTTCGATACAAGGATGGTCGCCCATCACTAATAGTTTTGAAATTTCGGATTTACCGCCTGTTAAATTGAAACGATAATAAGAGATAAAACGCTGAATTTCCAGCATAATATCACGCGCTTGTCCTGCGAGCGTTTCATCATCAGCGTTACATGTATAGTATTCTGTCCCTCTTCTATTCTTAAAAATTTCAAACGAATCGTCTGAGAATGATGGGCGGAAATGATGGACAAATACAGGCTTATATTGATGAAAGACTGAAAGAATCATCGTCTTTAAACCGATTTGAATCATCAACACATGTTCATCATTGGTCGCTAGCCCAAGATGAAAATAAGTGCGATAAGCGGCTAACATGGATAAGTCAGCCACCACCGGTTTTAATGAAGATTCTCGGAACAGCGCAGAAAACTCTTGCAGCACCGATTCTTTGGAAGCAATTAAGAGCACCTCTTTATTCTCTTCTGTTTCCTTTAATAAAACAGGTACGATTAGTGGATCTTCAAAAGGCAAATGAATGCTCTCTCCTAGCTGCATGTATAAATAACCAGTCAGTTCCTCTTCCATAATCTCAAGCGGGACAGCTGTTTTTCGCAAAATGACAAACTCATTTGGGACGCAAAACGACAGCTTACTCCCTTTCAGCTTCCAATTGTCCACCATCTCATCGATAATCATTCCAAGTGTGTCCCGCTCCTTAATCTGCCCTTCAACGACAACACCGGACGGCAGACACTTTTGACCATATGTATGAAATATCCGATTCCTATCGCTTTGGACAAAACGAATATACGAATCGCTAATCGTAAAATGAACAGAATACTGTCTGTTGCCTCGTAAAAAATTCATATTTTCACCGCCTACATGAACATCGAGAAATACCAGCCAATGATGTCCTCTCCATAAAAGTAAGAGAGAAGAGCCCCAACCGCAATAAACGGCCCAAAAGGAATGAGCTCTTTTCGTTTATGCTTCCCAAGCATCATCCCGCCTACCCCAAATACTGCGCCTAAAAAAGTGGCCATCAAAAAGGTAAGCAATGTTTGCGAAAAACCAAGCGCAAGTCCAATCACAAAAAAGAGCTTAATATCGCCTCCGCCCATGCCGCCTTTGCTAATGACCGCAATTAACAATAACAGACCAAAACCAAAAAAGGCACCAACTAAAGGGTCCCACCACGGGTTAAGCGGAATGAACAACCGTTCAAGAAAGAAAAGCGGCAAAAAGAACAACAGCACCTTATCAGGAATAATCATATACTTCATATCCGACACAAATATAATGACTAACAGTGAAATAAGCGTCAGGGCGACAAGCAGTTCACCTGTCAAACCAAACTGATAGAAAGCTAGCATAAACAAAAGTCCCGTTGCAAGCTCCATAATCGGATAAAATGGTGAAATCTTACTGCCACAGCCACGGCATGCTCCTTTTAAAAAGACAAAAGACAAAACCGGAACTAAATCTAATGCAGTAAGCGTTCGCTTACACGTCGGACAATGCGACCGCGGCCTCACAATGGACTGCCCCTCCGGAACCCGAAGCCCGACAACATTATAAAACGACCCCAGCACAAGACCGAGCACTAATAAATAACTATATATAAATATCATCATCTTCATGTTCCTCTACTTCTTCTCTACTTATCCATAATTCTATTATAACGAAATTTGACAGCATTCAATAGTTGGATATATGGGAAAGGGTAAAAAAATAACTCCTTTGAGAAGGAGTTATTTTTAATATTCTTATTTTACACTAGCTCTTGTAACTTTAGATATTTCTAAAGGTGATCCACTAGTGCCTATACCTCTTTTATCACCTTTTAGATATACCTTATAATTTGTGTTCTTAGTAGTTGAATTAATTGTTAATGTAACAGTAGCTTCACTATAAGGGTTACCAGCTTTATCTGGATCTTCAATATCGCTCTCTAGATAACCATTTTTAACTAACTCTTCCATCGTAAGAGAGTTATCACCAGTAATTGCAGTATCATTTGCAGCTACAGCTAACCTAGCAGCCCCTACCAGTTGCTCAGCATTTGCCACATGCGCATCCTTCTTACTGTTATCAATGATGTTCGCAATACTTGGCACCGCAATCGCCGCAATAATACCCAGGATAACGACAACCGCTAGTAATTCAACGAGCGTCAAACCTTTTTGGTTTTTGAGTAGTTTTTTCAATTTCTTTTTCATACCTTTATCCCCCTTTTTTTATTTTAGAAGTAGTGTGTATGTAAATATTCACTAAATCTAGTAGTTTACCAGTTTTAAAGATTTAAAATTGGCGGGGTGCACTACTAGCTCCGGATCATTCAAGTGCCCACAATACGAATGATCTTTCATCGCTTCCAACTTTACCTTTTAATTTATTATATAGGCATTTATCCCCAAAATGCAACCGAAAATTTTTGTCCATTTTATTACATTTTGCCTATAACGATCAATAAAATGTTTCTATTTATTGAACTGTTTCAAATATCTTAAACATCGGAAACGCAATAGCGCCGACAATTCCTCCAACAGCTCCTGCTAAAAAGACAATAAGCATTGGTTCAATTAATGATTTCACTTGATCCGTTGCATTGTCCACTTCCATATCGTAAAAATCCGCTACTTTCTCAAGCATAACATCAATTGACCCAGATTGTTCCCCGACTGCAATCATTTGTGTAACCATCGGCGGGAAGGCCCAGTGCTTTTCCATTGGAACAGACATCGACTCTCCTTTTTCAATCGAGCTCCTGGCCTCTTTAACAACGCGAGCGATTACTTCATTCCCAACAATTCTCTCAACGATAGTTAACGATTGCAAAATTGGTACAGAGCTTGAAAAAAGCGAGCTAAGCGTTCGGGTCATACGCGCCATTTGCGCTTTTTGAAGCATAGCACCGAATAACGGAATCTTTAAAAGAGCATAATCCCAATAATACTTCGTTTGACGGTTTTGAAGAATGAAACGAATGCCGATATATAGGGCAATCACAAACAAAACAAAAAGCCACCAAAACGATTGAAAAAATCCTCCCATGCCGATAACAATTTTAGTAATAAGCGGAAGCTCGGCTCCTGATGAAACAAATACCTTTTGAAAAGATGGAACGACAGTCGATAAGAGAAAAATAACAATCGTAATGGTAATCATTCCAACAGTTGCAGGATAGGTCATCGCTGATTGGACTTTTTTTCGTGTTTGATATTGCTTTTCAAAATAAACAGCCATTCTTTCTAAAATCTCATCAATATTACCGCCTGCTTCTCCGGCACGCATCATGTTGACAAAAATAGCAGGAAAAACGTTTGGATGCTTCTCAGCACCATCTGAATACGGCTTCCCAGCTTCTAAACTATGAAGCAAGTCTATGAGCGTTTTCTTTAATATTTTACTAGACGTTTGCTCAGAAAGAATTTTCGTTGCTTCTACTAAGCTGATTCCAGCCTTTAATAGCGTCGAAAATTGGCGCAAATAAATAACAAAATCTTTATTTTTTACTTTTCTCTTCCCTAACGAGATTTCCTTATACAAAATACCGGTTAATTCTTCAATTCGAATGACGGCAATTCCTGTTTCACGCAGATTACTTACCGCTTCTTTTCGGTTTTCTGCATTCACTCTGCCTTCTTTCTTTTTGCCGGTACGATCTCTTCCTACATAGCGAAAAACAGCCATTACATCGTAACCTCTTGTAAGTAAGGAGCAGCTGACTGTACATCAATCCGACCTTTTTCAATCAGCTCTTTCATCGACATTTCAAGGGTATGCATGCCAGCTGATTTACTCGTTTGCATAATACTGTGGATTTGGTGAATTTTTTCATTTCGGATTAAATTACGAATTGCGGAATTATTAATCATAATTTCTGTCGCCGCTACCCGTCCTTTTCGATCTTTTGTTGGAAGCAAGCGCTGCGAGATAATCGCCCCTAATACAGAAGCAAGCTGAATGCGTACTTGCGGCTGCTGATTCGGCGGAAATACATCAATAATTCGATCAATCGTCGCCGGAGCATCGGTTGTATGCAACGTCCCTAACACTAAATGCCCGGTTTCCGCTGCCGTAATCGCCGTCGAAATCGTTTCTAAATCTCGCATTTCTCCTACTAAAATAATGTCTGGATCTTGACGAAGACAAGCGCGAAGACCGTTGGCAAAATTACTCGTATCAAAACCGACTTCCCGTTGATCAATAATGCTCATACCATGTTTATGCAAATATTCAATCGGATCTTCTAACGTGATAATATGACGTTTCAAATGTTTATTAATATAGTTAATCATCGCCGCCAGCGTCGTTGATTTCCCGCTTCCTGTCGGCCCTGTCACAAGCACAAGTCCTTGCGGTTTTTCAGAAATGTCTCGTAACACATGCGGCATGTTCAGTTTTTCTAATGTTGGAACTTCTGTCGGTACAACCCGGATAGCAAGACTTAAACAGTTCCGCTGATGATATGCATTAACACGAAAA
>Ga0182746_1000230_pt1 | contig 95085 bp, 94 predicted proteins | sample eDN3rd30CBELigOP_FD_128881 | JGI IMG/M metagenome (GOLD analysis project Ga0182746, IMG submission 128881) | Enriched Organic Plus compost microbial communities from Emeryville, California, USA - eDNA 3rd pass 30_C BE-Lig OP (version 2) (version 2) ...
CCCGTCCCAGAAATCGAATACCGCCTGCTGCTGCTCGCGGATGAAGCGGGCAGCGCTCGCGCCCTCCCACGGGCCATCGTAGCCAAGCAGCAGCGCGGTGCCGCCGACCCACCAGCCCTGCCCTGGCAGGCGGTCGCTTTCGCGCACCACGAGCACCGCGAGGTCGGGTTCGCCGTCAAGCGCGCAAAGACGATCGACCTCGGCAAGCGTCTTGCACAGCGCGCGCATCTTGGGGCGGGTGAAACGGAAACCGAGATCGCCAAGCAGCTCCGAATAGCTCACGCTTCGTCCCTGGCGCGCAGCCTCGGTCAGGATCGCACGGATCCGCGGCGCGTCGCCGAGCGCGCCGACGTCGGCGGCGGTCTCTTCGGCGCCTAACCCTTGGTCTTTGGCGGCCATGGTATGAATCCGGAGGTGCGCTCAACATAGTCGGCGTAGCCCTCACGCGACTTGTGAAGCCCCTTTTCGAGCAGCGCCTTGCCTGACCAGCGGGTCAGCGTGAAAGTAAGGAAAACGGGGCCGATAATGCTTGCGAGCGCGACCCAGAGCCCCGCGTCGGCGGCGACCAGCCAGATGCCCCACCAGGTGAGCGTGTCGCCGAAGTAATTGGGATGGCGCGTATAGCGCCAGAGGCCGGTGTCCAGCACCTTGCCGCGGTTTTCGGGGTCCTTGCGAAACGCGTGGAGCTGCGCGTCGCCGATGCTCTCGAACGCAATTCCGGCGAGCGCGGCGAAGGTGCCGAGCGCCGCCAGCCAGCCCGCGGTCGCGGGCGGGGTCGTCGCGCTCGCCCAGATGCCGACCTGTGCCGGAAGCGAGGTGAGAAAAAGCAAGGGCGCCTGGGTCAGGAACACCGAGACCAGGGCGGCCGTGCCCCAGCTCCAGCCGCGCTGCTCGATGACGCTGCCGAGGATCTTGCGGTAGCGCGGGTCCTCGCCGTTGGCGCGCCAGCGCAGGAACAGGTGCCCGGCAAGGCGCAGCCCCCACAGGGTGACAAGAAGCAGCAAGAGCTGGGTCCGTACTCCATCAAAGCCCGCCTGAAGCGCGGTTCCCCATGCGAGCAGCACCATGCCGAAAGCCCAGAAGGCGTCGATGAACGAGACATCGCGGATGGTCCACGCCGCGATCCAAAGGGCAAGAATCACGACCAGGAGGCCCGTGAAATTGATCGCCAGAACTGACCCGAGCCCCGTCATGCTACCGCTCCTTCGCCCTCTTCTCCTAATATATCAGCAAGCGAGCGCACAGCCCGGTCGGGATATTTGGGGGTGCAGTCGCGATAGATGGCGAGCACCTTCTCCATATCGGCACGAAAATCGCCCGTCGGCCAGATCGCGGGCCCGAGCCCGCCCGTCTTTTTACCATAATCCATCAAGCCGACCACCATCGGGACCTTCGCCGCCATCGCGATGTGGTAGAAGCCGGTGCGCCATTTCTTCGTCCGTCCGCGCGTGCCCTCGGGCGCGACTGTCAGCATGAACGCGTCGCGGCGCGCGAATTCAGCGACCATCGCATCGACATAATTGTTCCCGCCGCTGCGATCGACCGGTATCCCGCCCATCTGCCGCATGAAGCCGCCGAGCGGCCACCGAAAAAGGGAAAGCTTCCCCATGAAGTGCGGGCGAATGCCAAGGTCGGCCGTCAGACCGAGATAATAGAGAAAGTCCCAATTGCTCGTGTGCGGCGCGGCGATGATCAGAAAGCGCCGCGGCTCGGGCACCTCGCCCGCTGCCGTCCACCCCTGGCGGCGGTAGAACCATAGCATCGCGGCGCGCACGAAGCGCGCAAGCAGACCCGGCGGGTCGTCCTTGAAAGCACCCACAGCCTCTCCCCTCTCCAGAGCCCGGGATTGCGCGAATGCGCGCGGCGACGCAAGCGGCGAGAGCTTTGCCCTTTGCCTGAGGGCCCCGCCTTGCTATCGGCACCGGACAATGGCGAATACGACCGACGATCCCGACCACACCGACCCCGTCCCCGGCCAGATCGATACCCCGTTCGACAGCGCGCTGTCGGAACGCTATCTCGTCTATGCGCTGTCGACGATTACCGCGCGCTCGCTTCCCGACCTGCGCGACGGGCTGAAGCCCGTTCACCGCCGTTTGCTTTGGGCGATGCGCGCCATGCGGCTCGATCCGAGCCAGGGCTACAAGAAATCGGCGCGGGTCGTCGGCGACGTCATCGGCAAGTTCCACCCCCACGGCGACACCGCAGTCTATGACGCGATGGTCCGCCTCGCGCAGAACTTCTCGCTCCGCTATCCGCTCGTCGACGGTCAGGGCAATTTCGGCAATATCGACGGCGATAACGCGGCCGCCTATCGTTACACCGAAGCGCGGCTGACGCGCGTTGCGATCGACCTCATGCAGGGGCTCGACGAGGGGACCGTCGACTTCCGGCCCACCTATAATGGCGAAGACGAAGAGCCCGAGATCATGCCGGGCCTATTTCCCAACCTGCTTGCCAACGGGGCGAGCGGGATCGCGGTCGGCATGGCAACGAACATCCCGCCGCACAATGCCGCGGAGGTGATCGACGCCGCGCTTGTCCTCATCGACAATCCGAAGGCCGAGCTTTCGCAGCTCCTCGAGCATGTCAAAGGCCCCGATTTTCCAACCGGCGGCATCGTTGTCGACAGTGCGGACGCAATCGCTCAGGCCTATGAAACGGGCCGCGGCGGCTTTCGCGTTCGTGCGCGTTTTTCGACCGGCAAGGACGCCAATGGCGTCTGGGAAGAAAGCGGGATCGAAAAGCTGGCCGGCGGAACCTGGCAGCTTGTCATCAGCGAAATTCCTTACGGCGTCGCCAAGGGCAAGCTGATCGAGGCGATCGCGCAGCTCATCGCCGACAAGAAGCTCCCGATCCTTGAGGATGTGCGCGACGAAAGCGCCGAGGACATCCGCATTGTCCTCGTTCCCAAGAGCCGCAACGTCGATCCCGATGTGCTCAAGGAGAGCCTCTTCCGGCTGACCGAGCTTGAAAGCCGCTTTGCGCTCAACCTCAACGTCCTCGACGCGACGCGCACGCCAAAGGTCATGGGGCTGCACCAGCTGCTGACCGAGTGGCTGCAGCATCAGATCATCGTCCTCGTCCGCCGCGCCGAGCATCGGATCGGCAAGATCGACGACCGGCTGGAACTGGTCGGCGGCTACCTGATCGCCTTCTTGAACCTCGACCGCGTGATCGAGATCATCCGCACCGAGGATGAGCCCAAGGCGGTGATGATGGCCGAGTTCGAGCTCACCGACCGGCAGGCCGAGGCCATCTTGAACATGCGTTTGAGGTCTTTGCGCAAGCTGGAGGAAATGGAGCTCAAGCGCGAGCAGGCCGACCTGATCGCCGAACGCGAAGAGCTCGCAAAGCTGGTCGAAAGCCCGGCGCGCCAGCGCACCCGGCTGAAACGCGATCTCGCCGCCTTGCGCGCGGTTTACGGCCCGGACACCGCGCTTGGCGCGCGGCGCACGACGCTCGCTGAGGCAGCGCCCGCGCGCGACATTCCTCTCGACGCGATGATCGAGAAGGAGCCGGTGACGGTCATCTTGTCGAAGCGCGGCTGGATCCGCGCCCAGCGCGGACATGTCGCGCCCGAGCAATGGGGGGAGTTCAAGTTCAAGGAAGGCGACGAGCTCGCCTTCGCCGCCCATGCGCAGACCACCGACAAGCTGCTGATCGCCGCGAGCGACGGCCGCTTCTTCACGGTGGGCGCGGACAAGCTGCCCGGTGGGCGCGGCTTTGGCGAGCCGCTCCGGCTGATGGTCGATATCGATCCTGAAGCGCGGATTGTCGCGCTGATCCCGGCGAGCGCCGAGGGCCGCCTGCTTCTCGCCTCGACGAGCGGACACGGCTTCATCGTCCAGATGGGCGAAGTCACCGCGGAAACGCGCAAAGGCCGCGGCGTGGTCAATCTGAAACCCAAGGCCCAGCTCGCCGTGGTGCGTCCGATCGCGCCGGATGATGACAGCGTCGCGGTGGTGGGCGAGAACCGCAAGCTTGTCGTCTTCCCGATAAATGAAGTGCCGGTCATGGCGCGCGGCCAGGGCGTGATGCTGCAGCGATACCGCGACGGCGGCCTCTCCGATGCGACAAGCTTCGTCTTTGCAGAGGGGCTGAGCTGGGCGATGGGCGGCGACAGCGGCCGTACCCGGACCGAGACCGACCTCATTCCCTGGCGCGTTGCGCGCGGCGCGGCAGGACGCATGCCGCCGACCGGTTTCCCGCGAAACAACCGTTTCAACTGAAACGGAAAGTCCCTTTGCCGTAAATAGCTTTTTTACTTCCCGTGACATAGGCATGGGGCAATGGGGAAAGGTCGCACAAAACCCTTCGTTATGGCTATCGATCAGACCGGCGAAGACCGGCCCTTGCTTTACGTCGGCTGGATCGACGCTCTGCCGGTTCCCGCTGCGCTGATCCGGCCGATGGAGCGCGGCAATTTCGGCCTTCACGCGAGCAATGTAGGGTTCGACCGGCTCGGCTTGACACCCGCCAGTACCAGGGCGCCGATCGAAATGCGCCGCGCGATCGAGCGCGCGGCAGCTGGAGTGGCCGACGACACGGAGGAATTCTCCTGCCGTCTCGGCGAGGGCGTCGCTGCGCGCGACTTGCGCGGGGCGATCGGCCGGCTGTCGGACGAATGCGGCGACGAGGCGCTGTTCCTCCTTACGTTGATCGACCGCACCCAGGAAATGATGACCGAGCGCAACCTGCGCCGCGAGCTCGTGTCGGACAGCCTCACCGGTCTTCCCAATCGCGCAGGGTTTCAGGAACTGGTCGAGCAGCGCTCGCGCGGCGATGAACCCGCCGACCATGCGATCCTGCTGCTCGATCTTGCGCGCTTCAGCCGCATCAATGAACATATCGGACCGCTTGCGGGTGACGAATTGATCATCACCGTGGCGCGCCGCCTCAAATCGAGCCTGCGCAGCGGCGACATACTGGCTCGCAGCGGGGGCGACGAATTTGCCATCTTCACCCGCATTACTGGCGGCCGCGCCGATGTGCGCGAACTCGCGCGGCGAATTCGCGGCTGTTTCGATCATCCTTTCCGGATCGGGGAATTGAAGGTCAGCGTCGATTGCGCGCTCGGCTGCGCCATTCAGCCTGGGCATGACACCGATATCGGCGACCAGATCCGTCACGCGCAGATCGCCTTGAAGCGCGCGAAGCAGACCGACCGCATCGAAATTTACGAGCCTGAGGCGGCTATGCTCGCCGACAATCGCTTCGGCCTCGAGACCGCGCTCAGGAGCGCGATCGAGGAAGACCGGCTGAAGCTTGCCTTCCAGCCGCTCATCGAACTGGGCAGCGGCCGGGTCGCGGGCTTCGAGGCGCTTGCGCGCTGGGACGATGAAGGCGGTAGCCCCGTCTCCCCGGCCGAATTCATTCCGGTCGCCGAGGATTCCGGGCTCATCGTGCCGCTCGGCCAATGGGTGATTGCAAAGGCGGCAAAGGTGCTCGCCGCCTGGGACCGCGACAATGGCGGAAGCCCCGTCGAATGCTATTTCTCGGTCAATGTCTCGGCCATCCAGCTCGTCCGGGACGATATCGCGGCCGTGGTTCGCCAGGCGCTCGAAACCAATGCCATCGGCGGCGAGCGTCTGATGATCGAGCTTACCGAAAGCGCGATCATCGGCGATCCTGATCTTGCCCTCTCGGTGCTGAGCGAACTCAAGGCGCTCGACGCGCGGATCGCGATGGACGATTTCGGCACCGGCTATTCAAACCTCGCCTATCTCCAGCGCCTGCCTATCGACGTGCTCAAGATCGATCGCAGCTTCGTCGACCATATGGTCGAGGACCGCGACAAGGCCGCCATCGTGCGCACGATCCAGAGCCTTGCCGAGGTCTTGGGAATGAAGACGACGGCCGAAGGCGTCGAGACTGCCGACCAGGCCCGGCTCTTGTCCGCGCTCGGCTGCGATTTTGGTCAGGGCTACCTCTTCGCTCGCCCGATGGGCGGCGCTGAAGCCTTTGCTTATTGGCGCGAATCGCTCGCGCGGCCGATCATCTGATCAGCAAGTTCGCGCGCGCGCACCGCACCTGGAAAATCTTCCGCGACCCAGGCCGCCTCGACCGCGCGGAGGACGCGCGCCACCTCCGGACCCGCTGTCACGCCGCGCGCAATGATGTCACCGCCCTTGATCGGCAGCACGGGGGGCGACCAGCCTTCAAGGCTTTGCACCTCGGAGACGTCGAGGCTGCCGAGGAGATGGACATCGCGCGCAGCGTCCACGCCGATCTCATAGGCAAGCCGGCGCGCCGGGCGCGCCCTGTCGTCGCGGTGCGCAGCGACCGCGGCCAGGTGCTTTCGCTGGCGCGTCGAGAGGCGCAGCCGGCTCGCCACGGTCTCGGCGGTTTGCGCGTCGGCCGGGAGAAGCGCCGACAGCCGGCGAAGCGGGGCGGGCGGCGAACAGCTCGCGCTCTCGTTCGTGATGAGGCGGTCCAGCGCTACGGCGAAGGCTCGATCAAGCTCGGGTACAATCACCGCGAAAATACCATCGTCCGCCATTCGGCCGGCGATGGGGCGCGGATCGGGAAGCGCGAGGATCTTCATGAGCTCGTCGGCGACGCGCTCGCGTGAGAGGCTCTTGAGCGAGTGGCGCGCGGCGACCACCGCGGCGTGGCTCGCGGGGTCGAGGTCGCCGGTCCCGAACCGCGCGGCGAAGCGGTAAAAGCGCAGGATGCGAAGATGGTCCTCGGCGATCCGGGTCGCAGCGTCGCCGATGAAGGCAACGCGGCCTGCCTCAAGGTCGGCGAGCCCGCCGAACCAGTCGTCCACCTCTCCCGTCGCCGGGTCGGCATAAAGCGCATTGATCGTGAAGTCGCGGCGCGCCGCATCCTCCCGCCAGTCGTCAGCAAAAGCGACCGTCGCGCGCCGCCCGTCGGTCGCGACGTCGCGGCGGAGCGTCGTGATCTCGTGCCGATCGCCGCTTGCGATTGCGGTCACGGTTCCGTGCGCAATGCCGGTGGGGATGACCTTGATGTTGGCGGCAGTCAGCCGCGCGGTGACCTCGTCGGGACGCAGCGGCGTCGCAAGATCGACGTCCGTCACCGGAAGCGCAAGCAGCGTATCGCGCACCGCGCCGCCGACGACCTTGACCGCGCCGCCATCGGCTGCAAGCGCTGCCACGATGCGGGCAAGGCCGGGCCTCTGTCGCCATTCGGCGTCGGGCAGCCGGGTCACCGGTACCAGCCCGCGGGCATTCGCCGCGCCAGATTGATGATGATGCCCGCCGTCACGCCCCAGATTCGCCGCCCCTGCCAGTGCATGTCATAATAGTGACGATCATGCCCCTGCCAATGCGCCTGCTGGCGATGGTAGTTGGCGGGGTTGAAGAGAATGTCGAGCGGCACCTCGAACCAGTCCTCCACCTCGTCGGGGTTGGGGTCGAGCGGCAGGTCGGGCGGAATCACACCGAGCACGGGGGTGATGTGATAGCCGCTCCCCGAGCGATAGGCCTCGCTCGTCCCCGCGATCGTCACGTCCCGCCGGTCAAGGCCGATCTCTTCTTCTGCCTCGCGAAGCGCAGCATCGACGGCGTCGCGGTCGCCCGGATCAATCTTCCCGCCCGGGAAGGCGACCTGGCCGGCGTGACTGCGCAGCCATTGCGGCCGCTGGGTGAGAATGATGCCAGGTTCGGCGCGGTCGGTAAAAGCAATGAGCACCGCCGCGTCGCGAAGGGTCGGGGCGCTCTCGAGCAGATAGGTCTCATCCTCTCCCGGATGGGGAAGCAGATTGCCGAGCGCATCGCGCAGCTTTTCCGAAAGCATCAGACGTCCACCAGCGGGAAACGGACCCCGTCCGACCAGATGGCGGGTTCTGCCGCATTCTCCGCAAGCGCCATCTCGGCGATCTCGTAATAGAGCGCGCGCTCGATGCGCGCCTCAAGTCCGCACCCGGGCGCGCCGCGGACATGAAGGCGGGGGTCGGGATTATCGGGGTCACGGCCGAAGGAAAGCGGGTGATCGCCTCCCGCGAGCACCAGATCGTCGGTGTCGAGGCGAAATATGAGCTTGCGCTCCTGCCCCTCGCCCTCGCTCTTCATCTCGACCGCGCGGAAGGGCGTGTCCTCGACCGCGATCGCAAGCTTCTCGGCAGGCGTGACGAGAACATGGCTCCCGTCGGGTTCGCGCCGCAGAATGGTCGAGAACAGCCGGACCATCGCTGGTCGGTCAATCCGCCCGCCTTCATGGTACCAGCTGCCGTCGGCGCGAATCTCCATCGCGCTGTCGCCGCTGCGTTCAGGGTGCCAGGTTTCAACGGGAGGCAGCTTGCGCGCCGCAAGAAGCTCGGCCGCCTCGGTAAGCGAAAGCTGCGAAAAGGGTTTGGGAAGCGACGGCGCGGGCGTGACCATGGATCTGACATAGGCGGGCGGGCGCGCCGTGCAACCCCGCGTGTCGTCAGCGCGGAAAGATCATCCCCGCATCGCTCGGCACCGCATGACCGTTCACGGCGCGCGCCAGGAGACGCCTTTTCTCGAAGGGGCCAGGCAGATCCCACGCCCCCGTCGCATCGGCCGCAAATCCGAAGAAGCGGCCATAATATTCAGGATCGCCGATCATCATCAAAGCGCCGTCGGCAATCGCTTCGGCCGCCTCGAGCATGTGCGCCATGAGCGCGCGGCCGTGCCCGCCGCGCTGGACGTCCGGGCGCACCGCGACGGGTCCGACCATCACGAGCGGCAACGCGGCGCCCCTTCTTGTGCGCAGGGCGACAGGCCAGCACTGGATCGTTCCAACGAGCGATCCCTCCTCTACGAGCGCAAAACTCAGCTCGGCGATCGCCGCGGTGCCTTCACGGATGCGGTAGGCGGTTCGTCCGAAGCGGTCGGGCCCGAAAGCGGCGTCGAGCAGATGCTCGACCGCCTGCGGCTCGATATTCGCCAATGGAAGTAACTCGACCAATGCACGCCCTTTCGCTAATGCGGCGGCGCTTTAGGGTCGCGGCACCGCATTGGAAAGCCGAATGTCGCGCCCACAGACAGGATTTTCTTGTGACCGACCAACTCTGGCTCGAAGTCGACGGGCTGACCGTCCAGGTGCTGACCGGCATCTATTCCGAGGAAACCCACCTTCCCCAGCCCTTGCGCATCTCGGTGCGCGCACGGCTCGCGATGGCGGACCATTATGACCCCGCCACCCCCTTGAGCGCATCGAAGAATTACATGCACCTCAAGTTCGCGGCGACCGAGGCGATTCCCAAAGACGTGCATTTCGTGCTCATTGAAAGCGTCGCGGATCATATCATCGACACGCTGTTCCTCCAGGACGACCGGGTCCTCGAGGTGGAGGTGAAGATTGTGAAGCTCGCGATCGCCGAAGACGGCGAGGATATCGGGATCACGATGCGGCGCACGCGAAAATGACGCAGAAGCTTGCCCTTGTTACCGGCGGGCTCCACCGCGTCGGGGCCGCGATTGCAGCGCGGCTCGCGCGCGAGGGCTATGCGCTGGCGCTTCACAAGCACAGCCTCGCCGACCCCGATCCGCTCCTGTGCGACGCCCTTGCCGAGACGGGCGCCGATAGCAGGCATTTCATCGCTGACCTCTCGGAGCCGAGAGAGGTCGACGCTCTCGTCCCGGCGGTCGCCGACGCCTTCGGGCGAACGCCAGACCTTCTTGTCAACAATGCGGCGCTGTTCGCCGAAGGCGAATGGCCCGAACTCACGCAAGCGGACCTTGCCGCCATGATGCAGCTCAATCATCATGCGCCCGTCATGCTCGCCAAGGCGCTTGTTGCCCGGGCGGCCGAAGGGCAGCGCACCGCGATCATCAACATCGTCGATCAGCGCGTCGCGCAGCCTGTGCCCGACCAGATCGCCTACAGTCTCTCGAAATCCGCGCTGTGGCAGGCGACGGCGATATTGGCGGTGGCATTCGGGAGCCGCGCGCGGGTCAATGCCGTGGCCCCGGGGCTCACCCTTCCGACCGACGATTATGTGCCGGGACAGATGGAGCGGCTCGCCCGGCGCATGCCGCTCGGGGCGTTGCCAACCCCGGCTCAGATTGCCGACGCGGTCGCCTATCTTGCGCGCGCCGAGGCGGTGACGGGGCAAACGATCTTCGTCGACGGCGGCGCGCATCTTGCGCCCATGGGACGCGATTTCGTGGCGCTCGAGCGCGATTGAGGCGCATCGCTCGAGCGGCGGCGGGCCCTCAATAGATATGGACCGCCTTGGTCACCAGATAGGAGTCGAGGCCTTCAGGACCGCTCTCGCTGCCGAAGCCCGATTCCTTGATGCCGCCAAAGGGCGCATCGCTTGCTGAAATCACGAAACTGTTGATCCCGACCATGCCGCTCTCGATGCCGTCGGCGATACGGTTGATGCGGCGGCCATTCTCGGTGAAGGCGAAAGCGGCAAGACCATAGGGCAGCCGGTTGGCTTGCTCGAGCGCTTCCTCCTCACTCGCGAACGGGCGCATCAATGCCAGCGGGCCGAAAGGCTCGTGATTCATTGCATCCGCGTCGAGCGGCACGTCAGCGATTGCGGTGGGCAGAAAGAAATTGCCCTCGCCCGTCGCTTCCCCGCCCGCGACGATGCGCGCGCCCTTGGCCTTTGCATCCTCGATCATCGCCTCGAGCGCGGGCGCGCGGCGCGCATTGGCAAGCGGTCCCATCTGCGTATCGGGATCGAGCCCGCTGCCGATCTTCACCTTCGCCGTGCGTTCGGCAAAGCCTTTGACGAAAGCTTCGTAAATGCCCTCCTGGACATAGAAACGCGTGGGTGAGACGCACACCTGGCCCGCGTTACGGAACTTCTGCGCAACGACGCGGTCGAGCGTTGTGTCAAGGTCGCAATCATCGAAGATGAGCACCGGCGCATGGCCGCCAAGTTCCATCGTGATCCGCTTTACGCCGTCGGCGGCGAGCCGCATCAGATGCTTGCCGACCGCGGTCGACCCGGTGAAGCTGACCTTGCGGATCACCGGACTTGCGAGCAGGTGGCGGCTGATCATGTCGGGAACGCCGTAAACAAGCTGGGCGACGCCTGCAGGGATGCCTGCGTCGTCGAGGCAGCGCATGATCGCGCTGGTGCAGCCCGGCGTTTCCTCGGGCGCTTTCGCGATCACCGTGCAGCCGGCGGCGAGCGCGGGCGCGATCTTCTTGACCATCAGATTGACGGGGAAATTCCACGGGCTGAACCCCGCTGCCGGACCGACGGGCTGCTTCAGCACCATCGCGCGCTGACCGGCGGGGCGCGGCAGCACGCGGCCCGTCACGCGCTTGCCCTCTTCCGCAAAATAGGCAAGCAGCCCCGCCGCCGACGCGACTTCTCCGCGCGCCTCGGCGATCGGCTTGCCCTGTTCGAGCGTCAGAAGCGTCGCAATCGGCTCGATGCGTTCGCGGATGATCTGCGCTGCCCTGTGCATGAGCGCTGCGCGCTCGTCGGGGGTCTTGGCGCGCCACTGCGGCCACGCCGTCTCGGCGGCAGCGAGAGCCTCATCGAGATCGGCGACTGTCGCGACAGGCAGCTCGGCGATCGGTGCACCCGTCGCGGGATTGTAGACCGGCGCGACGTCGCGTCCTTCTCCGCTCCGCCACGCGCCCGCAATAAAGAGTTGCAGGTCGGCGTTATAGTCGGCGGTCGCGGTCATCGAAGAGCTCCTTCTTGGCACCTCCCCTCTCCACCCGCCCCAAGCGAAGGGAGCAGCCCGATCGGCGCTGATGCTCGAGGGGCGTATCGACTTCGCAGGGCACGAAGGAGAAGAAGGGATGGTCAGCAGATGCGCCTCATATAGGAGGGGCTCAGGAGTAGTTAAAGCTGATACTGATCCGTTCGTGCCTGCCGGCATTGACCATCACCTCGTGCCTGAGCCAGCTTTCCCACAGGAAGATGCGCCCGGGCGCAGGCTCGGCATAGATGAAAGGGTGAAGATGCTCGGGCGCATCGTCGGTGCGGCCGGGCGCTGCCATCAGCATCGGCAGCCGCGGGTCTTCAAGTTTCAGCGCGCCCGACCCCGCTGGCACCGTGACGTAGAAAGTGCCCGAGACAATACTGTGCGGATGAATATGGCCGCTATGCGTGCCGCCCGGTTTCATCAGATTGACCCAGAGACTGTCGAGCCGAAGCGGCTTTGCGAGATCGAAACAGGAGGCCTTGGCAAAGGCCCTCACCTCGCGGTCGAGCAGGCGCTTGAGGTCTGCAAAGGCGGGGTCGCGCTGAGGCAGGTCGTTGAGACTCGCATAGCTGGTGTAGCCCCGATACCCGTGAGCGCGGCTCCAGCTGCGGCCCGCGCTATCTTCTTCGGCGAGCAGCCGGCAGCTTTGCTCGAGTTCCTCGAGCAGATCGGGCGTGCCAATGTCGGCTTCGTAGAAATTTGTGGCGAAGAGCGTGCGAACGGGCATGATGGGCGGGAAAGCACAGCAGACGAACGAGGGCAAGGGAGACGAGGATGGAATTCGAACTGATCGCGGACGGTTTGCGCTTCCCCGAGGCGCCGGTGGTGATGGACGATGGCAGCGTGATCGTGGTCGAGATCGAGCAGGGCCGGATCACCCGCTGCTGGCCCGGCGGCCGAAAAGAGGTCATCGCCACGCCCGGCGGCGGTCCCAACGGGCTCGCGATCGGTCCCGACGGCAAGCTTTATTGCTGCAACAACGGGGGTTTCAACTATCTCGAATCCAATGGCTATCTCGCCCCCCACGGGATCGCGAGCGACTATTCGGGCGGGCGCATCGAACGCATCGACATCGAAACCGGCGCGGTCGAGATCCTCTACCAATCCGGCGATCAGGGCGTCACGCTGCGCGGCCCCAACGACATCATGTTCGATGCGCACGGCGGCTTCTGGTTCACCGATCACGGCAAGGTCGATTATGAAAAGCGCTGTCACGACATCGTTGGCATCTTCTATGCGAAGGCCGACGGGAGCTTCATCGAAGAGGTGATTTTCCCCAGCTACAACCCCAATGGCGTCGGCCTTTCTCCTGACGGCAAGAAGCTCTACGCCGCGGAAACCTACACATGCCGGCTGACCCAGTTCAACATTGTCGCGCCCGGAAAGGTCGACGATACCGCGGGTCCCGGCGGGCCCGGCATCCCGCTTTACCGCCCGGCGGGCTATAAATTCTTTGACAGCCTCGCGATGGAGGCGAATGGAAATATCTGCGTCGCGACGATCGGCGAATGCGGAATCAGCGTCGTCTCGCCCGAGGGCGAGCTCGTCGAGTTCGTTGCGACCGACGATATCTTCACGACCAATATCGCGTTCGGGGGCGACGACATGCGCGACGCCTATCTGACGCTCTCGGGCAGCGGGCGGCTCGTCAAGACGCGCTGGGCTCGGCCGGGACTGAAGCTGCAATATTGAAGAAGAGACGGGGGAAACCATGCACCGCGAATCCCATACGGTCGAGCGGATCGGCTGGCTGCGTGCCGCGATCCTCGGCGCGAACGACGGCATCGTCTCGACCGCGAGCCTGATAGCCGGGGTCGCCGCGGCGGGCGCTGCGCAAGCATCGATCCTCGTCACCGGCGTTGCAGGGCTCGTTGCCGGCGCGATGTCGATGGCGGCGGGCGAATATGTGTCGGTGAGTTCGCAGGGCGATGCCGAAAAGGCCGACATCGCGCGCGAAAAATTCGAGCTCAAGACGCAGCCCGAGTTCGAGCTTGAGGAACTGACGCAGATCTATGAGGGGCGGGGGCTCGACCGGCGTCTCGCTGAAGAGGTTGCTGAGGCGCTCACCGCGCACAATGCGCTCGACAGCCATTTGCGCGACGAGCTTGGCCTCAGCCGCGAAATGCGCGCGAGGCCGGTGCAGGCCGCGGCCGCGTCGGCTGCGAGCTTTTCCGTGGGCGCAGCGCTCCCGCTCCTCATCGTGCTGCTCGATGCCGGCCCTTCGCTCCCCTGGACCGTCTCGGGCGCCTCGCTCGTCTTCCTGGCGTTGCTCGGCGCCCTCGGAGCCTGGGCGGGCAGCGCCCCCATCGCGCGCGCGGTTCTGCGCGTGAGCTTCTGGGGGGCGTTTGCAATGGGGGCGACCATGGCAATCGGATCGCTGTTCGAGACCGCGGGCTGAGGCACTGCCCGATGGAATGAACCGGCACGATCGAACCGGCTCCCGCTTGCCAAAGCCAGCCTAGACAGCCAGAAAAAGAAATGCTCGAACTGCTCCTTGCCCCAGAAAATGTCGCGTTCAGCTCCGCGTTACTCCTCATGCTGCTCATCGGCGTTGTCCAGGCGACCGGGCTCGTCGGCGACATGGACGCCGCAGATATCGACGCCAGTGACGCAGGCGCGGCGGATGCTCTGCTCGCCTGGGCGGGCATCGGGCGCGTGCCCTTCTTGATGTGGCTTGTCATTTTCCTCGCCGTCTTCGGCGCCCTCGGCCTGGGGTTGCAGCAACTCATGTCCGCTTTGACCGGCGGGCCGGGCTCCAATCTGCTGATGGTACCGCTCACCGGTGCCGCCGCCCTCGTGCCAACGAGCGTAGCAGCGAAGATCGTCGGGCGCATTCTTCCCGGCATCGAAACCACCGCAATCGACCGCGACGAATTGATCGGGCTTTACGCCGAAATCAGCATCGGCACGGCCAGCGAGGGACATCCCGCGCGCGCGCAGGTCACCGACCGGTTCGGGCAAATGCATCAAATCATGGTCGAACCCGACAGCTCGGACCAGATTTTCCGGACGGGTGAAAAACTCCTGCTGGTCAAACGCGAAGGCGAACTGTTCAAAGGCTACTCGAGCGGCGATTTCTATTTACCCCGGCTCGACTGATCCTAAGATCACCTGGGAGACCTTCCAGGATCTGGAAGCGCGAATCGGGGAGCACACACAATTGATGATCGAGATCGCAATCTACGCCGGGATCGGCCTCGCCGTCCTTCTCGTCCTGGGCTTCATCGTCACACGGCTCTACCACCGCGCGACGAAGGAAATCGCGTTTGTGCGCACCGGCTTTCGCGGCGAGCGTGTCGTGATGAACGGGGGCGCGCTCGTCCTGCCGGTCCTGCACGAGACCATGCCGGTCAACATGAACACCGTGCGGCTAGCGGTCGAACGTAAGAATAGCGACGCGCTCATCACCCTCGATCGGCTGCGGATCGATGTGAAGGCAGAATTCTATGTCCGCGTCCGCCCCGATAGCGGGGCGATCGCGATGGCGGCGCAGACCCTGGGGCTGCGCACGATGAATCCCGAGGCGCTCAAGGACCTCGTCGAAGGCAAGTTCGTCGACGCGCTTCGCTCGGTCGCCGCGGGGATGACGATGAACCAGTTGCACGAACAGCGCGCGGACTTCGTCCAGAAGGTGCAGCAGGTCAGCTCGAACGATCTTGCCATGAACGGGCTTGAGCTTGAATCGGTGTCGCTCACCGGTCTGGATCAGACGTCGATCGAGCATTTCAACGCCAATAACGCATTTGACGCCGAAGGTCTGACCAAGCTCACCGAGCAGATCGAGCTGCGAAAGAAAGCCCGCAACGACATCGAACAGGATACGCGCGTCCAGATCGAGACGAAGAACCTCGAAGCCGACAAGCGGAGCTTCGAGATTGCGCGCGACAATGAGTTCGCCAAGCTGAGCCAGGAGCGCGAAATCGAGATTCGCCGCGCAGAGCAGGCGGCCGAGGTCGCGCGCGAACAGGCTCAGCGCAACCAGGAAGCGGAAAATGCGCGCATCCAGGCCAAGCAGCTTGTCGATGCGAAACAGATTGAGGCGGATCGCGCGATCGAGGAAGCCCGCATCGCACAGGAGCAGGCCATCGAGCTTGCCCGCCAGGAGCAGCAGATCCTGATCCAGAACAAGAGCCGCGAAGAAAGCCAGGCGCGCGCCGAGGCAGACGTGGCGCGCGCGACCGCGGTAGCGGCCGAGGAGCAGGTCTCGACGGCGCGTGAAACCGAAGTCGCCGAGCGCTCGAAGCGGATCGAGCTCATTGAAGCCGCAAAGGAGGCCGAACGTCAGGCGATTTCGCTCAAGGTCCAGGCTGAAGCAGAAAAGGAAGCGGCCGCGAACCGAGCGTCAGCCTTGCGGCTCGAGGCGGAGGGCGAAGCGGAAGCGGAAAAGCTGCGCGCCGAGGCTGCGCGTGTGCGCTTCGAAGTCGAGGCCGCAGGCCAGCGCGCCATCAACGAAGCGGCCAATATACTGTCATCGGGGCAGATTTCGCTGCAGACGAAAATGGCCCTGCTCAAGGTGCTGCCCGAGGTGGTGCGCGAGGCGGCCAAGCCGATGGAAGCGATCGATTCCATCAAGATCGTCCAGGTCGACGGGCTCGGCCAGAATGGCGGCCATTCCGCGATGAACGCGGGCGAGGCCGGGAGCGGAAACCTTGCCAGCAACGCCGTCTCGGCGGCCCTCGCATACCGGGCACAGGCCCCGGTTATCGACAGCTTGATGAAGGAACTCGGCTTTGACGGAGGATCCCTCGACGCGCTGGTGAAGGGCGCCGCTGACCAGCCCGTGGAGACACCGGCGGTCGAAATTATCGAAAAGCCGCGGCGCCGCCGCGAAGCCGCTCCGGCGCCGGATGCGGAATGAAAGCGCAATAGCGGGCCGGCTATCTGCGGGACATTTCGCAGATGAGTGATAATGTGCGGGGGGGGCTGGACGCCCCCCCGCGCTACCGCCTGGTCCCGCTGAAGGATAAAGGCAGATGCGGGTCTGCGCGCGGCCCGGATCCCACCATCACGCCTCGCGCGCTTCCAGCCACTCGCGCAGGGCAATGGCGTTGTTGCGGGCCTCGTCTTTCGCCGCATAGAGGAGGGTGACGGGCCCTTTCTTTCTGGCCGTGTCCAGTTCCGCGAGCGCCGCTGCAATATCCTCGCCCCCGGCGTCCAGCGCGGCAAGATAGACGCTGCGAAATGCGTCCCAGGCTGCGTCGCTGCCCGCAGCGGCATGATGGAACGCATCGCGCATCGCATCGGTGGGCGACAGCGCTTTCAGCCACGCCGCGATGCCCGCCTTCTCCTTCGAGATGCCACGGGGCCATAGCCTGTCGACCAGGAAGCGCGTGCCGTCCCCGGGCTCTGCCGGCTCATAGATGCGCTTCACTGCGATTGTATGGGGAGGCGTCATCTGTATGACTATCCCCCATCCCGCGCTAGTGGGCAAGAGAATCGGAAGGGGTTTGCATGCAGAACGGCTGGGCAATCGACATTGATCGCGACGACATCACGAAAGCGGTGCTGATCGAGGAGGGCCATGCGCCGCTCGCGCCGGGGCAGGTCCGCGTCGCGATCGACCTCTATGCGATGACCGCCAACAACGTCACCTATGCCGTGTTCGGAAAGCCATCGGGCCTGTTCGGCAACGACCAGGGCTATTGGGATTTTTTCGCCGAGCGGGATGCCCCCGGCCGCCTCCCCGTCTGGGGGTTTGCAACCGTCGCGGAAAGTGCCGCGGAGGGTGTCGCCGCCGGCGATCGCCTTTACGGCTATTATCCGATGGCGAGCCATGCAGTGCTGACCCCGGACACCGCGGGATCGGGCGGCTTTACCGACGTCACGCCGCGCCGGACCGCGCTGCCCCCCGTCTACAATCAGTATCAGCGTCTCGAGGCGCTGCCCGACTATCGCGCCGGCCACCATGACTATTGGCCGATCTTTCGCCCCCTTTTCCTGACCGGCTGGCTGATCGCAGACCAGTTCGACGATGAGAGTGACTATGGTGTGGATCAGATCCTGATCGCGAGTGCGTCGAGCAAGACCGCGATCGGCCTTGCTTATTCGCTCGCACGGCGCGGCGGGGAGAGGCCCCAGACGATCGGTCTCACCAGCCGCCCGCATGTCGCCGACCTCGCCGCCCAGGGCATATATGACCGCGTCATCGCCTATGAGGAGGTCATGACGCTGCCTGCTTCGATCTCGGCAGCGCTCGTTGACATGGCAGGCAATGGCGCCGTCACGCGAATGGTGCACAGCCATTTCGGGAGCAATCTCAAGGCCTCGATCATCGTCGGCAAATCGCACTGGGATGCGCAGGCCGATAACGCCGGGCTTCCGGGGCCCGAGCGCCAGGGCTTCTTCGCCCCGGGCCGGGTGCAGAAGCGGATAGGGGACTGGGGCGGCAGTGCCTTCGGACAGAAAATGGGCGAGGCATGGCTCGGCTTCATGGATGTCGCGCCCCGGCTCGCGCGCCCCGATACGCGCGCGGGCGGCGCAGCGGCGCTTGACGCCTATCTCGAAATGCTGTCGGGCGCGGCGGACCCCAAGACAGGACTATTGATCGCGCCATGAGCTTCACCACGGTTATTTTCGACTTCGGCGGCGTCATCACCGCCTCACCCTTCGAGGCGTTCAACAGGTTGGAAGAAGAGCGCGGCCTGCCGCGCGACTTCGTGCGCCAGGTCAATGCGCGCGACCCCGACAGCAATGCCTGGGCAAGGTTCGAGCGCGCCGAGATCGACGCTGCGGCCTTCGATCGCACCTTCGCTGCCGAGGCCCGCGCGCTGGGGCACGAGCTTGAGGGCGAGGCGGTGCTCGCGGTGCTCGCCGGTGCCGTACGCCCGGCAATGGTTTCAACGCTCGATACGCTGAAGTCGCGCGGGTTCGCGATCGGGTGCATCACCAACAATGTCCCGTCGGGCAAGGGCGCGGGCATGGCGCGCAGCGACAGCGCCGCGGCCGAGATTGCAGCGATCATGGAGCGCTTCGATCATGTCCTCGAGTCGAGCAAGGTCGGGGTACGCAAACCCGACCCTGCGATCTACCGGATGATGTGCGACGCGCTTGGCGTTGCACCGGCCGACTGCATCTATCTCGACGACCTCGGCATCAACTGCAAACCCGCTGCCATGCTCGGCATGCACGCGATCAAGGTGACGAGCGGCGAGCAGGCGCTCGCCGATCTCTCCGCGGCGCTGGAGATGCCGCTGCCCTAGACTTTAGTGCGCAAGGAGCAGCGGCGTCCGGCTGTGCGACAGGAGGTGCCGCGTCACGCCCCCGAAGAGCGTCTCGCGCAGACGGCTGCGGCCAAAGGCTCCCGTGACGATGACCCCCGCGCCGAGGGCCGCCGCTTCGGCGACAAGCTGCTCGCCGACGCTTTCGGCGCTGCGGGCGACGGTCTTGAGCTCTCCGTGGATGTCGTGGCGCGACAGGTAACGGAGCGCGTCGGTCGCGGGGAAGCCGTCTTTATCGCCATCCTCCTCATCGACCGTCACGAGGGTCACCGCGCGTTCCTGAAGAAGAGGAAGCGCCGCGCGGAGGGCGCGGGCCGATTGCGTACTGCCATTCCAGGCGACCATCACGGATCCTTCAGGAGCGAACGACTTTGTCTCGCGCGGCAGGGCGAGAACGGGCACCGATGCCGCGAGGGCCACGTCGCCTGCGAGCAGCGGCAGGTCGCCCCGCCCCTCGCCTTCTCCTGCCGGCAGGCTGACGATGGCAAGATCGGCGAAGGTTGCAGCGCCGGCGAGCGCGCCTGCGACGTCGCCATCGGCCATTGCGATGTCCCAGGGCACGTCCTCGTCCGCGAGGCGCTCGGCAAGGCGGCTTTCGAGCGCCAGATCCTCAGCCTGCGCCGCCGCGAGCGCCTCGGCAGCAAAATAGGTGCCGCCAAAGGGATCGAAACTGACGAACTGGCGCAGCGGCGTTGCGATCAGCAGCGTGACATGCCCCTCGAATTTTCGGGCGAGATCGAGCGCGGTCTGGAGCCGTCCCTCGAAAGCGGCGTCCTTATCGGCATGAACGAGAATCGAGCGCATGCGTGCCTCCTTTGCCATATGATAGGCGGAAGACTGCACCGCAGCTCGCGGCGATTCATTGACCAGCGTCAATTGCCGGCGCGATACTGAGCCGCGCAGCCTGCTCGAAGATGCGCACCAAAACGGGTTCGGTATCGGCGACGCGCATCGCGACATGGAATTCGACCGGCGCGGGCGGCGGCATTCCGGCGAGCCCAACAAGCGCGCCGCGTGCAACTTCGGCGCGGACCATCGGCTCGGGAAAAATTCCGATCCCGCCACCTGCGAGCGCGATGTCGATCATCATCCGGGCATTGTTGCAAAGGTTCAAGGAACGCGGCGCGATGCGTGAGGCGTCGATTGCGTCGCGCATCCGGCCGTGGATTGGTGAATGGCTCGCGAGCGACCAGACCGAGACGGGCGCTGCCTCGCCGCCCGCATCGAAGGCCGCTGCCACCGCGGGACTGGCGAGCCAGAGGAGCGCCACCCGGCCGATGGGCCGCGAGGTGAGCGCGGGATGCGCAACGGGACCCGCGGCGAAGGCCATGTCGGTGCGCCCCGTGAGCAATTGCTGGATCAGGTTGGCGGTGAGGTCGATCTCGATCTCGAGCCCAACCCCCGGCATCTCCTCCTTTAGCGCAGCAACGAAGGGCGGAAGGCAGCTTGCCGCTGCAATTTCTCCCGCGCCGATCCGGACCACGCCGCTCGCCTCGGCGAAACCGCCGCTCCCAAGCAACGCGCTCTCCATGTCGCGAAGCAGCGGCGCGCAGTCGCGCACGAGCTTTCGCCCCGCCGGGGTGAGCGACATCGTGCGCCCGTCGCGGCGGAAGAGCGTCGTGCCGAGCCGCTGCTCGAGTTCGCGCATTCGCGCCGAAACGGCAGGCTGGGTCGTGTTGAGGCGCTCCGCGGCAGCCGAGAAGGTGCCGAGCCGATCGATCCACAGCAGCGTTTCGAGATGATAAAGCGCGATTCGATTGATCGACATCGCTTATCGATAATCTAAAAACACTATGATTAGAATTGATATGTCGGATCGGCCAATGTCGCAGCATCAATGGCAGGAGGCCGAGTCATGGCGAACAAGCGATATCCCGACGCAGCGACAGCTCTTGAGGGTATCCTCTTCGACGGAATGCAGATTTGCGCTGGTGGCTTTGGCCTTTGCGGCATACCCGAGCGGCTGATCGACGCGATCCGGGACTCCGGGGTCAAGGACCTCACCATCGCGAGCAACAATGCCGGCGTCGACGGCGAAGGGCTCGGCAAGCTCCTGCGCACGCGCCAGATCAGGAAGATGATCTCCTCCTATGTCGGCGAGAACAAGGAATTCGAGCGGCAATATCTCGCAGGCGAACTCGAGGTCGAATTCTGCCCGCAGGGTACGCTCGCGGAACGCTGCCGCGCTGGCGGCGCGGGTATTCCGGGATTTTACACCAGGACCGGCGTCGGCACTGCGGTCGCCGAGGGCAAGGAAGTCCGCTCGTTCGACGGCGAGGACTATATCCTCGAACGCGGCATCTTTGCAGACCTTGCGATCATCAAGGGCTGGAAAGCAGACGAGAGCGGGAACCTCATCTTCCGCAAGACCGCGCGCAACTTCAACCAGCCGATGGCGACCGCGGCGAAGATCTGCGTCGCAGAGGTCGAAGAGATTGTTCCCGTCGGGAGCCTCGACCCCGACGCCATTCATTTGCCGGGCATCTATGTGAAGCGGCTCGTTCTCGGCGCGCCCTATGACAAGAAGATCGAGTTCCGCACCGTGCGGCCGCGGGAAGCCGCGTGAAGCGCGCCCTCGCCCTGTCGCTTGGCCTCCTTCTTGCCGGCTGCGCGAGCACGGGAGGAAACTCCCTCGCGTCCGCGCCCGTCGCCCCCGGCGAACCGGCAACGCCGGCTACCGCGCTTCAATATCTTTATGGCTCGGCCGAGGCCGAAATCGCCGTGCGTGCGGTCAATATCCGGATCGCTGACTATGTGAGGGAGCGGGTCAAGCAGCGGCCGCAGGACAGCGTCATCCTCGCGCCCGGTGCGCGCATCGAGGCGCCGCGCTTTGAGCCTTGCGGCGACAAGCCTTTCGCGGCGGTGTTCGATGCCGACGAGACGTTGATCTGGAACCTCGGCGCGACGCGCTACATGGCCGAGCGCGGTATCGCCTTTGATCCCAAGATCTGGGACAGTTGGGAAAAGACGGGCGCCGGCGCTGCCAAGGCGATGCCCGGGACCGCCGAGATGGTGAACGCGCTACGCGCCGTGGGCGTCACCGTGGTTGCCAATACCAACCGTCTCGCCGCCAATGCCGAGGGCGCCGAAGCAACGCTGCGGGCGGCGGGCCTCGGCGAGTTCAAGCATGGTGAGACCTTGTTCCTAGCGGGCGACGATGCCGGCGGATCGAGCAAGGATGGGCGCCGCGCCGCGATCGCCTCGAAATTTTGCGTGATCGCGATGGCGGGCGACCAGCTCGGCGACTTCAGCCAGCAATTCAATGAGAAGACGCTGGCGCCGGGAGCGCGGATCGCGCTCGCGACCGGCCCTGCCGCTTCCGCGCTCTGGAACCAGGGCTGGTTTCTCTTTCCCAACCCCGTCTATGGTCCGTGGGACCGGCTGGGCTGGGATGATCTTTTCCCCTCCGACACCCATTGGGAGCCGAAATAATGGCCGACGAAAAAAAGGGCTGGACCCGTGACGACATGGCGGCGCGCGCCGCCAGGGAGCTGGAAGACGGCTATTATGTCAACCTTGGCATCGGTATTCCAACGCTGGTCGCCAATCATGTGCCCGCGGGCATGACGGTGACGCTCCAGTCGGAAAACGGCATGCTCGGGATCGGCCCCTTCCCCTATGAGGGCGAAGAGGATCCCGACCTCATCAATGCCGGCAAGCAGACGATCAGCGAACTGCCCCAGACCGCCTATTTCGGGTCGGAGCAGAGCTTCGCGATGATCCGCGGCGGCCACATCGACCTTGCAGTGCTCGGCGGCATGGAAGTCGCCGAGAATGGCGACCTTGCCAACTGGATGGTGCCCGGCAAGATGATCAAGGGCATGGGCGGCGCGATGGACTTGGTTGCAGGGGTGAAGAAGATCATCGTGGTGATGGAGCATGTGTCGAAAGACGGTAGCCCCAAGTTCATTCCCGAATGCACGCTTCCGCTCACCGGGAAAAATGTCGTCGACATGATCGTCACCGACCTTGCGGTCTTCAAGCGCGACGATCATGCAAGCCCTTTCAAGCTTATCGAGCTGGCGCCCGGCGTGACGGCCGAGGAGGTCGCGGCGAAGACGACCGCCAGATATGAGACGGCGCTCGAGACAGCCTGACCCGGACGCCTGTGTTCGCGCCATTGAATCGCGGCGCGGCGCAGGGACCCGCTTGACCCGTTCATCCATCCTGCCGTCTCCTTGGGGGTGACGGCGGGGAAAGTCGCGGCTAAGAGGGCGACCAAATATGAGGTCGCGATCACCCAACAAGTCCGCTCTGCGGCTCCTTCTTGCTCCCGTTGCGCTCGCCGCTCTGGGTCTTGGCTGGTTTGGTCTTCACGCCTCGGGCGGCAGCCAGCCGCTCGCGAGCATCGCGATACCGATGAACGCTCCGGAGGACCTGCCCGACACGCCGGCCGAATGGCGCGGGCGGGTCGATTACGAGGCGATTGACCGGCAATTGACCGACCTTTCACGCCGTCCCGAAATGGCGGGGCTTGCGGTTGCGGTGGTGGAGGACGGGAAGTTGCGCTTCGTGCGCACCTACGGCGTCGCCGACCGCTCAACCGGGGCGCCGGTCACGCCGCAAACCCTCTTTCGCTGGGCCTCGGTTTCCAAGACCGCGACCGGCGTTCTCGCCGCCGCGATGGCGCGCGACGGGACGATCGACCTCGGCCGCCCCATCACCGCCTGGCGCACGTCGCTCCATCTCCCGGGCGGCGCCGAAGCGCGTGTCACGCTCGATCAATTGCTCGCCCAGCGTACGGGCCTCACCAAGAATGCCTACGACGACCGGCTCGAAAACGGGCAGAATCCCGCGCTCCTGCGCGCAAACCTTGTCGATGCACCGCTGCAGTGCGAACCGGGTACCTGCCACACCTACCAGAATATCGCTTTCGATGCGGCGAGCGAAATATTGGGCGAGGCAGCGCAAAAAGCCTTTCCCGATGCGGTGAGTGAGCGGCTCTTCCTCCCGCTCGGCATGGTGAGCGCCGGGTTCGGAATGGAGCGGCTGACGGGCGCGAAGGACTGGGCGAAACCGCATCGCGGGCGGATGATCCTGCCGCTCAAGGAATCCTATTGGCGCGTTCCCGCCGCCGCAGGGGTCGAAAGCGATATTGTCGATTTTGCGCGCTGGATGCAGGCGATGATGGGCACGCGCCCCGAGGTGCTGCCAAAAGCTGTCTTGGAAATCGCTCACCGCCCGCGGGTCAATACCGCGCGCCTTTACGGGGGCGCGCTGCGTCAGGTGACGAGCGATGCAGGCTATGGTCTCGGCTGGCGGAGCTTCAGCTATGAGGGGCGCAGGGTTGAAGGCCATTCGGGTGCGGTTTCAGGCTACCGCGCCACGATGATGTTCGAACCGGCGACCCGTACCGGCGTGGTGGCCATGTGGAACAGCGACTGGGGCTTCCCGTTTCGCATCCCATTCGCCGTGTTCGACAGCTATCACAAGCGCGAAGATGCGCGCTGGCTCGACCTTCGTGAATTGCCGAAGGTCAAAGAGGATGTGGCTGCAAGGCGTGCGAGGCCATCGGCGGGCTGAAAGCAATGCGAAGGGGGGCTTCCCATGTACGAGCTGATCACCGCCAACCGCAACTATTCGAGCTGGTCGCTGCGACCCTGGGTGCTGATGAAAGGGCTCGAAATCGCGTTCGAGGACCGGATCGAGCCTTTTACGCAGCCCGTCAACTACGACGCCTTCCGTAGCTTTTCTCCCACTGGACAAGTGCCCGCGCTGATCGACGGTGAGCGGACAATTTACGATTCGCTCGGTATCACCCTCTATCTTGCCGACCGGCACGATGGCGTTTGGCCGAGCGATCCCGACGCACGCGCTTTTGCGCAATGCGCTGTCTGCGAGATGCACAGCGGATTTGGCGCACTGAGGAACGATTGCACGATGAACGTTGGCGTTCGCGTGCAGCCCAAGCCGATGTCGGATGCACTGAAGGCCAACGTCGGGCGGATCCGCGAGATGTTCGAAGAAGGACTTGCGCGTTTCGGCGGGCCGTGGCTTGCGGGCGCGACCTTCAGTGCCCTCGATGCCTTCTTTGCGCCCGTGGCTTTCCGAATCCGCACCTATGGTCTCGACGTCGGCGCCGGAGAGGCCTGGGTCACAGCGATGCTCGCCCATCCCGCGATGCAGGAGTGGGAAGCGCAGGCCCTTACCGAAAGCTGGCGCGAGGAAAGCCACGAAGCCGAGTTGGCGGCAGCGGGCGTGATCACTGCGGATTACCGCAAAGCCTGACCGTCGCTATTCCGCAAGGGCCTCGCGCACGACGGCGACCCCCGCCTCACGTTGCGCCTTGAGCTCGGCCTTCAGTGCCGCGGGATCGCGCGCGAAGAGGAAGCCGAAGCTGACCCCGCCTTCCTTGCCCAAAGTCGCATGGTGGAGCTTGTGCGCTTGGACGAGCCGCTTTGCGTAGCCGCGCCGCGGCACCCAGCGAAACCAGCGCTGGTGGACGAGGCCGTCATGCGCGAGCGTGTAGAGGATGCCGTAAGAGAGAATGCCGAGCCCGATCCACGTCCCCGGCTCCCACGCACGGGCGCCCATGATCATCGGGCTGCCCAAGGCGAACATTGAAATGCTCATCGCGGCGCCCGCAAGTGCGAAGCGGTCATTCTTCTCGAGCACGCCATCGTGCGGCTCGTGGTGATCGCGGTGCCATGCCCAACCGAAGCCGTGCATGATATATTTGTGGCTCGCCCAGGCGACGCCCTCCATCGCCGCAACGCTGGCAAGAACAAGGAAAAGGATGGCGGCGGTCGACATGGCCAGAGTATAGACCGCTCCTCTTCCCGGCGCACCCTCCTTCCGCAATCCCGCGCGGCGAAATCGAAATCGCGCATGCCCCGCGACCGAAAATTTCGTTTCCTTCCGCCACTGGCTTGCATTGTTATGCAACCGGCTTAAGTGGACGGCATGACTCGGCCCCGCACTCTCTATGAAAAGATCTGGGACGCGCACGTCGTCGAACGGCGTCCCGACGGAACCTGCCTGATCTTCATCGACCGGCACCTCGTCCATGAAGTGACGAGCCCGCAGGCGTTCGCAGGCCTTCGCGCAAGCGGTCGCACGGTGCGCCGGCCCGATCTCACGCTTGCGGTGCCCGATCATAATGTGCCGACTACAGCGCGGCTCGATGCGGCGGGGAACAAGCTGCCGATCACCGATCCCGAGAGTGCAGCGCAGCTTGCAGCGCTCGAGACTAACGCGCCCGATTTCGGCATTCGCTATATCGACGCGGTCGCGCCCGAACAGGGCATCGTTCACGTGGTCGGACCCGAGCAGGGCTTTTCGCTGCCCGGCGCGACGATCGTCTGCGGCGACAGCCACACCGCCTGCCACGGCGGCATCGGCGCGCTCGCCTTCGGCATTGGAACGAGCGAGGTCGAGCATGTGCTCGCGACGCAGACGCTGCTGCTCCAGCCTGCAAAGACGATGGAAGTCCGCGTCGAGGGCGAGATCGGCCCCGGTGTCAGCGCGAAGGACATCATTCTCCACATCACCGGCACGATCGGCGCCGCAGGCGGGACAGGCCATGTCATCGAATATACGGGCAGCGCCATCCGCGCGCTGTCGATCGAGGGTCGCCTCACGATCAGCAACATGGCAATCGAGGGCGGAGCGCGCGCCGGGCTGATCGCACCCGACGAGACGACCTTCGCCTATCTCAAGGGCCGGCCCTATGCGCCGAGGGGTGCCGACTGGGACGCCGCGGTCGCCTATTGGAAAAGCCTCGCGACCGATCCCGGCGCGACCTACGACAAGGTGGTCGTGATCGACGCTGCGGACATCGCGCCGAGCGTGACATGGGGTACGAGCCCCGAGGATGTCGTGCCGATCACCGGCGTTGTCCCCGATCCTGCAAGCTTCGCCGACCCCTCCAAACAGACCGCCGCTGCCAAGAGCCTTGCCTATATGGGGCTTGAACCGGGTATGCGGATGCAGGACGTGCCGGTGGAGAATATCTTCATCGGCAGCTGCACCAACAGCCGCATCGAGGACATGCGCGCCGCCGCTGCGGTCATCAAGGGCCGCAAAAAGGCCCCGAACGTCAAATGGGCGATCGTCGTCCCCGGCTCGGGTCTCGTGAAGCGGCAGGCCGAGGCCGAAGGGCTCGACCGCATTTTCATCGAGGCGGGTCTTGAATGGCGCGAGCCAGGCTGTTCGGCGTGCCTTGCGATGAACCCCGACAAGGTGCCCACCGGTGAGCGCTGTGCATCGACGAGCAACCGCAATTTCGTCGGCCGCCAGGGGCCCGGCGCGCGTACCCACCTCGTCAGCCCCGCGATGGCCGCGGCGGCAGCGGTGACCGGCAAGCTCACTGACGTCAGGGAGTTGATGGCATGACCCCGCTGGAAAAGGTCGAGGGCCGCGCGATTCCGCTCGGACTCAAGAATGTCGACACCGACGTCATCATTCCTGCGCACTGGCTGAAGACGACGACCCGCGAGGGCATGGGACGCGGCGCCTTCGAGAGCCTTCGCGCCGACCCCGACAATCTCTTCGACCGGGCCGAATACAGGGGCGCACCGATCCTCATCGCGGGCGACAATTTCGGCTGCGGCTCGAGCCGCGAGCACGCGGCATGGGCGCTCGGCGATCTCGGCATCCGCGTCGTGATCGCGCCGAGCTATTCCGACATCTTCTCGGGCAATGCGGTCAAGAACGGCATCCTGCCGGTCGTGCTCCCGCAGGCTGCGATCGACCGATTGATGGAAGTCGCAGCGACCGATCCCATCCATGTCGATCTCGACACGCAGACCGTAACGACGCCCTTCCAGGACCGTTTCACCTTTGAAATCGACCCGTTTCGCAAGATGTGCCTGCTCGAAGGGCTCGACGAGATTTCGCTGACCGAGAAAAGCGGCGCGGCCATAGACGCCTATGAAAAGACCCTCGATGCCGAGCGGCCGTGGATGCGGCCTGCCGTCTGATAATCTGAATAAAGGGAGACGATGATGAAGGCTCTTCTGTCGACCGCGACCGGCGGCCCCGAGACGCTGACGCTCGGCGAACTGCCGCGCCCGACCGCGGGCAAAGGGCAGATCGTCATCGACGTCAAGGCCTGCGCGGTCAACTTCCCTGACGTGCTGATCATCGAGGACAAATATCAGTTTCGCCCCGAGCGCCCCTTCGCGCCGGGCGGCGAGGTGGCAGGGCTCGTCGCCGAGATCGGTGAAGGCGTCACCGAGTTCAAGGTCGGCGACCGCGTGATTGCGGGCTGCGGCAACGGCGGCATGTCGGAGGCCGTCGCCGTCGGCGTGCACAATGCCTATCACCTGCCCGAGGGCCATGATTTTGCCGAAGGCGCATCGCTCCTGATGACCTATGGCACCTCCATTCACGCGCTGGTCGATCGCGGTCATATCAAGGAGGGCGATACGCTGCTCGTTCTCGGCGCATCGGGCGGCGTCGGTATCGCGGCGGTCGAACTCGGCAAGGCGTTTGGCGCGAGGGTCGTCGCGGGCGTTTCGAGCGAGGAAAAGGCCCAGATCGCGCGCGCGGCAGGCGCCGACGAGGTGGTCGTCTATGGCCGCCAGCCGTTCGACAAGGACCAGTCGAAAGACCTTGCGAACAAGTTCAAGGAAGCGGTGGGGCCGAACGGCGCCAACCTCGTCTACGACGCCGTCGGCGGCGATTATGCCGAACCCGCACTGCGCTCGATCGCATGGGAGGGTCGCTATCTTGTCGTCGGCTTCCCCGCGGGCATCCCGCGCCTGCCGCTCAACCTGACGCTCCTCAAGAGCTGCGATGTCGCGGGTGTCTTCTGGGGCGCCTTCGTCGCGCGTGAGCCGGTGCGCAACCGCGCCAATATCGCGCGCCTGTTCCAGCTTTGGGAACAGGGCAAGATCAGCCCGCGGGTCACCGAAACCTTCGCGCTCGAGGACGGCGGGAAGGCGATCGCGAAGCTCGGCGATCGCACCGCGGTCGGCAAGCTGGTCATCACCCTCTGAAATACCGGCCCGACCCGGCGCTGACCGAGGCGCTGCGCGCACTCGCCGCATCATCGGGGAAGCTTGAACTGCGCGTCACGCCGGGCGCGAGCCGCGATGCTGTCGCCATCGCGGACGGGATTGTGCAGGTGCGCGTGACCGCCCCTCCAGCCGATGGCGCTGCAAATGAGGCGGTGCTGAAACTTCTCGCCGCGGCGCTCGGCTGCGCGCGCCGCGACCTGGCGCTTCTCCGCGGAGCCACCGGGCGCACAAAGCTTGTCGGGGTCTATCTGCCGGGCGGCAATTAACGCTTTGTCAGGGGCTTTCCCCTAATGTGCAAAGGACGACAGAACCGGGCGCAAGGGTGGGATTTCATGGCGACTCGCCGTTCGATAGGGGAACCAGGTGCCGCGGGCGTGGCGAATATCTCGCGCACCCGCCGCGCGCAGCTCGTTGCCGAGTTCGAAGGCGAACTGGGCATTGATCACCAGGCACGCGCCCGCGCCGCCTATGAAGCGCGGCGCTGGCAGATCATCAAGACGGTGATCGTCTGGACGATCGCGATCATGTTCTTCCTGATCGCGTGCCAGAAATTATGGCTCATGGGCCTCGAAGTCGATCAGCCTTTTTCCGATCTCGATCCGATGAAGAGCCTTTTCGGCGATTAGCCCCACGCGCCGCGTCAAAGCCGCAAGGCTTTGCATCAGCCCGCAGCCTTCATCCCCGCATCGCCGAAAGAAGAGCCGCCCAAAAGGCGCGGGATCAGTAGACCCGCGCCTTCGGCTTGATATATTCGACGTCGTCCGAGAGCGTATATTCGTGGACCGGGCGGTAATCGAGCGTTACGCCGCCGCCCTTGCCGCCCCAGCCGTCGAACCAGCTCACCGTGTGCTTCATCCAGTTCGCATCGTCGCGGTTCGGGAAATCCTCGTGCGCGTGAGCGCCGCGGCTTTCCTTGCGGTTGAACGCCGAGTGCATCGTCACCGTCGCCTGCGCGATCAGATTGTCGAGTTCGAGCGTTTCGACAAGGTCGGTGTTCCAGATGAGGCCGCGGTCGGTGACGTGAATGTCCTCCATCCGCGCATAAGTCCTGGCGAGCTTTTCCTTGCCCTCGGCCATCAGGGCGTCGGTGCGGAACACCGCCGCGTGCTGTGACATGGCGCGCTGCATCTCGGTGCGAATCTCCGCGGTCGGCGAACCGCCATTTGCATTGCGGAAATGGTCGAGGCGGCCGAGCGCGAGGTCGGCGCTGTCCTTCGGCAGCGGCGCCTGCGCCGCGCCGGGCTTCAGCAGTTCCTTGAGGCGATGCCCGGTCGCGCGGCCGAAGACGACAAGGTCAATGAGGCTGTTCGAACCGAGGCGATTGGCGCCGTGGACCGACACGCACGCCGCCTCGCCGACGGCAAAGAGGCCGGGCACCACATGCTCGGGGTTGCCGTCCTTCAGCGTCACGACTTCGCCATGATAGTTGGTCGGGATGCCGCCCATATTGTAATGGACTGTCGGCACCACGGGGAGCGGCGCGCGGGTGAGGTCGACACCGGCGAAGATCTTGCCGCTTTCGGTGATGCCGGGCAGGCGTTCCGCCAGCACCTTGGGATCGATGTGATCGAGGTGAAGATAGATATGATCCTTGTGCGGACCGACGCCGCGGCCCTCGCGGATCTCGAGCGCCATCGAGCGCGACACGACGTCGCGTGAGGCAAGGTCCTTCGCCGACGGGGCGTAGCGTTCCATGAAGCGCTCGCCTTCGGAGTTGGTGAGGTAGCCGCCCTCTCCGCGCGCGCCCTCGGTGATGAGAACGCCCGCGCCGTAGATGCCGGTCGGGTGGAACTGAACGAACTCCATGTCCTGCAGCGGCAGCCCTGCGCGCAGCACCATGCCGCCGCCATCGCCCGTACAGGTGTGCGCCGAGGTCGCGGTAAAATAGCAGCGGCCATAGCCGCCGGTCGCAAGCACAACCGCCTGCGAACGGAAGCGGTGGATGCTGCCATCCTCGAGGCAGAGCGCGACCACGCCGCGGCACACGCCATTTTCCATGATCAGGTCGAGCGCGAAATATTCGATGAAGAAGTCCGCGTCATATTTGAGGCTCTGCTGGTAGAGCGCGTGGAGCATCGCATGCCCCGTGCGGTCGGCCGCGGCGCAGGTGCGCTGCACCGGCGGGCCTTCGCCCATATTCTGCATATGGCCGCCAAAGGGGCGCTGATAGATGGTGCCGTCCGCGTTGCGGCTGAACGGCACGCCCGCATGTTCCAGCTCGTAGACCGCCGCCGGCGCCTCGCGCACCATATATTCGATCGCGTCCTGGTCGCCGAGCCAGTCGGAGCCCTTGACGGTGTCGTACATGTGCCACTGCCAGTGATCGGGCGTGTTGTTGCAAAGGCTTGCCGCGATGCCGCCCTGGGCCGCGACCGTGTGGCTGCGGGTGGGAAACACCTTGGTAATGCAGGCGGTCTTGAAGCCAGCCTCGGCGCTGCCCATGGTGGCGCGCAGCCCTGAGCCACCCGCCCCCACGACGACGGTGTCGTAAATATGGTCGATAATCTTGTAGGCTTCACTCATCTCACATGCCCCCCGGGCCGAGCGCAGCGGGCGCCAGCGCGATGCGCACGATCGCGAAGATCCCGAAGGCCGCGCCGCCGATCGCGTAGAAATTCAAAATGACAAGCGCCAGCAACCGCGTCGCTTCGCCATGAACATAATCTTCGATCATCACCTGCAGTCCGAGGCGGAAGTGCCAGAAAACGCTTATGATGAGCAGGATCAGGCCGAGCGCGACGGTCGGGTTGGACGCCCAGCGCGCGACGGCGCCATGATCGGCGAGCGGTAGCCGAACGAGGCTGACAAAGAGCCAGGTGACGAGCAGCAGATTGCCCAGCGCGGTCAGCCGCTGTTGCAGCCAATGACCGGTCCCATGGTGCGACGAGCCGAGCCCGCGCACGCGGCCGAGACGCGTTCCGTTACCCATGAAGCGCCTCCTTCGCGATGTAGAGCCAGACCGCCGCGGTCGAAAGGATCGCGCCGACAAAGACGAGGATCGACCAGAGCCGATTGGTCTTGAGCTCGTAGCCCGCACCCGTGTCGAGAACGAGGTGGCGAATGCCCGAGAAAAGATGCTGGAAGAACGCCCAGGTCAAACCGACGAGGACGATTTTTCCAAGAATGTTGGTGACCTGATGGAAGGACCCGGCGTCCGGATCGTGCCAGACGCAGGCAACAAAGGCGGCATAGGCCTCGGGCCCCGCGGCAATCGCGCAAAGCCACCAGAGGAAAAGGAGCACCCCGGCAATCGCGAGTCCGTCGCCGGTTATGCGATGGAAGATCGAGACCGCCATCGACGGTGCCCATTTATATACTCCGAGGTGCGGAGAGAGCGGTCGCCCGCCCGGTTCCCTTTCAGCCATATCAGCCCCGTATCTTCATGACTCTATCCGGTCGATGGGGGCCGGTTAAGCCTTCCTGCCGCGATATGCAATTGCCTTGGCAGATGAAGATGAAGATTTCAGGCAGCGCCCGAGGCGCTACCTGTTCTTGTCGCGGTTCGCGTAGAGCAGCGCCGCCAGAACGGCAGCGGATCCGATGCCGATCCCGGCAGCTGCGGTTTTCCAGCCGCGCTTCCGGTTGATCTTCGCTGCAGCCTCCTTGTCGGCGGCTTCGGCCCTGTCGGCGGCTTCCTTCTGCGCCTGGAGCTCGCGTGCGGCGCGGAGGACTTCATTCTCTTCTTCTTCGGGCGGGGGAGGATTCGGCTGGCCTTGGTCCGTCATCGGTCTTCTCTGTTCCTTGCTCAACGTAACGCCTGGTCGACAGGCACATAGTCCGTTCCGATCGCTTCGGCTACCGCCTCGAACGTCACCTTCCCATTCCAAACGTTCAAGCCCTGCGCAAGATGCGCATCGCGGCTGAGCGCTTCCTTCCAACCGAGGTCCGCGATGCGCAGCGCGTGCGGCAGCGTGACATTGTTGAGTGCATAAGTGCTCGTTCGCGCGACCGCGCCGGGCATATTGGCGACCGCATAATGGACGATGCCATCGACGACATAGGTGGGATCATCGTGCGTCGTCGCGTGGCTCGTCTCGAAGCAGCCGCCCTGGTCGATCGCAACGTCGACGAGCACCGATCCGGGGCGCATCGTCTTCAGCATGTCGCGGGTGACAAGCTTGGGCGCCTCGGCACCCGGGATCAGCACCGCGCCGATGACGAGATCAGCTTCGGCGACGCATTCGGCGAGGTTTGCGCGGTTCGAAAAGCGGGTTTTTGCCCGCGATTCGAAAAATGTGCCAACACGTTCGAGCACTTCGGGATCGCGATCGAGGATGGTGACGTCTGCGCCGAGCCCGGCTGCCATCTGCGCCGCATTGAAGCCGACGACGCCGCCGCCGATGATGCAGACTTTCCCCGGCGCTACGCCCGGGACGCCGCCGAGGAGCACCCCGCGCCCGCCATGCGCCTTTTCGAGCGCCGTCGCTCCCGCCTGGATCGACATGCGCCCTGCTACCTGGCTCATCGGCTTTAGAAGCGGCAGCCCGCCATGCGGGCTCGTGACCGTTTCATAGGCGATGCACACGGCGCCCGACGCCATCAGGTCGCGTGTCTGCTCAGGGTCGGGCGCGAGATGAAGATAGGTATAGAGGATCTGGCCGGCGCGAAGCATCGCCCGTTCCGCAGCCTGCGGCTCCTTCACCTTCACCACCATATCGGCGGAACCGAAAATTTCCGCGCCGCTCGCGACAATTTCGGCGCCTGCATCCTCATAGGTGCGATCGCGCGCGCCGATCCCCTCGCCCGCCCCTGTTTCCACCAGCACCCGGTGACCGTGCACGACGAGCTCGCGCGCGCTTTCCGGCGTCAGCCCGACGCGATATTCGTGATTCTTGATTTCCTTGGGGGTACCGATGATCATGACCGCGTCTCCAACCGGTTTCACCTGCAACCAATAGCCGCCCTGAACCCCCGATGTATAGCGCTCACGGGCTAGGCGCGCTCACCAAATTCGCGGGCGCCGGGTTAACGCGCAATTTACCCTTATTGCAGCATATCGCGTTCACCAGTTTTTCGGACGCAAGAGGGCGGCAGCCGCCGCGCGTCGAGATCATGGCTTCGGGGGACGGGAAATGGCGAAGGAAAGTCCGATTCATAAGCAGCAGATTGATCCGGTGCTGATGGCCGATCGCTTTTTCTATTACGACCTCGACGGCCGCCTCGTCGCTGACGCTGCGGATATTGCCGCGATCGTGGCGGGCCATGAGGAAGAATTGGGGCGCGCCTATTGGAACGCCTTCAACGCGCTGCCCCATATCCGCAAGGTCGAGGGCGAGCTTCTTGAAACCTATGTGCGCGGCAGCGCACGGCATATGCTCATCAAATATTCCGATCCCGCGGGCCAGGAATCGGCGACGATCGCCTGCCAGAACACGCATATGGCGCGGCGCGTCAATGTTCCCCTCGCCTCGGTGCTGTCGTGCCTTGGCGAATGCCACCGCCTCACCATCGAGCATGTCGTCCGGGCCTGCGACGGCGACGCCGAGCGCATCGTCCGGCTGACGAGCGCGGTCAACCGCCTCGCCCTGCTCGAGATCGACATCATGCAGACCTATGCCGAGAAATTGGAGCGCGCCGCGGTCTCGAGCGAGCGGCAGGCGCTCGCGGGCGATTTCGACCGCTCGATCGCGACGCTCGTCCAGGACACCGACGGGGTGCGCCAGCAACTTGCTATCCAGGCCGAATCGGCCGACCTTGCCGCCAAGGGCATGATCGCAAAGACCAGCGAGGTCGCCGCGGCCTCCGAGCAGTCGGCAATCGCGATGCGCGAAGCCGCGTCGACTGCCGCAGGCCTGATCCGCGCGATCGAGGACGCACGCAGCGAAGTCGAGGCCTCGGCCGCGGTCGCAACGCGCGCCTCTGAACAGGCGGGCGAAGCGGTGGCGATGTCCGAAGCGCTGTCGCGCCACGCCGAATCGATCGAGTCGATCCTCGGGCTGATCCGCGAGATCGCCGGCCAGACCAACCTACTCGCCCTCAACGCGACGATCGAGGCGGCGCGTGCGGGCGAATCGGGCCGCGGCTTTGCGGTGGTTGCGCAGGAGGTGAAGAGCCTCGCCAATGAAACCGCGCGCGCGACCGACGATATTGCGGGCAAGATTACCGCGATCCAGCAGGCAACGAAGGGCGCGGTGAGCGCCAACCAGTCGATCCAGGCGACGATCGTCGAGGTCCAGCAGTCGGCCGAGCGGATTCGCGACGCGATGGATGCGCAGGCGCAGACCGTCACCTCGATCACCGCCGCGGTCGACGAAACCGCGCTTGCCGCCGACTCCATGTCGTCAACGATCGCGAGCATTCGCAACGATTCAGGGATGGTCGCGGGCGAGATCAGCGTGCTGAGCGAAAAATTCGCCAAGATGGGCGAGCGGCTCCAGTCGCTCGAACAGGCAGCGAGCGAGTTCAGCCGCCGGGTCGCCTAGCGCCACTTACGCCCTTGGCACGGCGCCCCGCCCGCCGCTAAACGCGGCGGATGAGCAGGCATATCCTCATCACGGGCGCGAGCCGCGGCATCGGTGCCGCGATCGCGGCGGCGCTTCAATCCCCCGATCACCGGGTCGTCGCGCTTTCGAGCGCCGATGGCGACCTTGCCGACCCTGCTGTGCCGCCCCGACTCTGGAACGCGAGCCTCGACCGGCTCGGCGGCCGCATCGATGTGCTGATCAACAACGCCGGGGTGTTCGAGGCAAATCCGATCGACCAGAGCGACGCCGATTGGCTTGCGGGATGGAACCGCACGCTTGAGATCAACCTCACCGCAAGCGCCCAGCTTTGCCGTCTCGCCGTGCAGCATTGGCTGGAGGGCTGTGAGGGCGGACGCCTCGTCAACATTGCAAGCCGCGCCGCGCACCGCGGCGACAGCCCTGCACACTGGCACTATGCAGCGTCGAAGGCGGGGATGGTCGCCATGACCAAGACGATCGCGCGCGGCTATGCCCGCGACAATATTCTTGCCTTTGCGATCTGCCCGGGCTTCACCATGACCGGCATGGCCGATGACTATCTCGCGAGCCGCGGCGGCGACAAATTGCTCGCCGATATCCCGCTCGGCCGGGTCGCCGAGCCGGAGGAAGTCGCAGAGATGGCCCGGTGGTGCGCCCTTCAAGCCCCGCCGTCGATGACCGGCGCAGTGCTCGATGTGAACGGGGCAAGCTATGTCCGCTAAGCCGCTTCTCCTCGCCGCGCTGCTGCTCGCAGGCTGCGCGGCGCCCACTGGAGAAGTCTCCTTCCCGTCCCCTGCTGCCACGGGCAAGGCGCTCGCCGCCGCGTGCGAGGGCCGCGAGGGCTGGAGCGACCCCGCGCCGCCCGCGAAAATTTTCGGCAACAGCTATTATGTCGGCACCTGCGGCATTTCCGCGGTGCTGATCGACGCGCCGGGCGGTCTTGTGCTCATCGACGCGGCGACCGAGACGGCCGCACCCCAGATTCTCGCCAATATCCGTGCGCTGGGTTTTGACCCCCACAATGTCCGCATTCTGCTCGCGAGCCACGAGCATCTCGACCATGTGGGCGGTCTTCGGGCGCTGCAGGACGCCACCGGCGCCCAGGTTTTTGCGCGCCGCGAAGCCATCGAGGCCCTGACGAGCGGCGAGCCCGGGCCACGCGATCCGCAGCGCGGCGCGATCCCCCCTTTTCGCGGCGTGGCCGTGGCTGGGGAACTTCAGGACGCCAAAACGCTGCCGATTGCAGGGCTTGAACTCACGCTTCGCGCAACGCCCGGCCACACGCCGGGGAGCACCAGCTGGACATGGAAGTCGTGCGAAGGTGCCGACTGCCGGACCATTGCCTATATCGACAGCCTGAGCGCCGTGTCGGCCGATGATTACCGCTTCACCGATCACCCCGATTATGTCGCCATGCTGCGCGCTACCTTCGCAAAGCTGTCCGCTTTTCCCTGCGACATACTGGTCACCCCGCATCCTGCCGCAAGCAACCTGTTCGCGCGTCTCTCGGGCGCCGCTGCGCTCGAGGATAGGGACGCCTGCCGCCTCTATGCCTCGGGGGCCGCTGAGCGCCTCGACGTGCGGCTTGCCAAGGAGGCTGAAGACAAATCATGAGCTGGCTCGTCTCGCTCCCCTGCACCCGCGATGAGGCCGAAGCGCTCTCGGGAGAAGTGCCTTCGCTCGACGCGCTTCCCGATGCGCCCGTTGTGGCAACACGCGAAGTCGACGAAGCAGCGGGCCAGTGGCAGCTCGATGCCTATGTCGAGGCGCCGCCCAGTGCTGCCCTCCTCGAAACCTTGCACGCGCTGATCCCGAGCGCCAAGGGCGCCGTGCCGACGGTCGAGGAGCTGCCCGAAGAAGATTGGGTGACGCTGAGCCAGCAGGGACTCCAGCCCGTCCAGGCCGGCCGTTTCTTCGTCCATACGAGCAGCCATGCCGGCCATGTGCCGCCCGGCGCGGTAGCGTTTCAGATCGACGCGAGCCAGGCCTTCGGCACAGGCGGACACGACACCACCGCGGGGTGCCTTGCGATGCTCGATCGGCTGGCGCGCCGAGGCGCCGCGCCGCGCAACATCGCCGATATCGGCACCGGCACGGGGCTCCTCGCCTTCGCGGCCGTGCGCTTGTGGCCCCGCGCGCGCGTGATTGCCTCCGACATCGACCCCGCGAGCATTTTCGTCACGCGGGACAATGCCGTGATCAACGCCGTACCGCTCGGCCGCGGCGGCGGGCAACTCGCACTCGCGGTTGCAGCGGGAACCGATCATCCCGCGATCCGCCACCGCGCGCCCTACGATCTCGTCGTCGCCAATATTCTCGCTGGACCGCTGATCACCCTCGCCCCCGACATCGCCGCGGCCACCGCCCCGGGCGGCCATGCCATTCTTGCCGGACTGATCGCGCGCCAGATGGAGGCGGTGCTCGCCGCCTATCGCGCGCAGGGCTTCCGCCTCGCAGCGCGCGGGGGAAGTGCCGAATGGCCATGCCTGCTCCTCGTCAAGCGCCGGCGCTATGGTTTTCGGCGCAAGGAACGCGCCTTCCACCGGTCGGACCCGGCGGACGCCAGTTTCGGGAGCTGGTAGGCGCTTACGAGCTCTTGGCGAGCGCATAATCCTGCGTACCGCGCGTGATCACCTCGTCGCCGGGCAGGATGTCGGCGATCGGGATCGGCGGCAACGCGGCGTTCGAAGCGTAAAGCGGCGCAAAGTCGGTATTGACCGTCACATCGAGGAGCTGGTCGAGGCTGTCGATGACAAAATAATTCTGCTGGAAATCGTCGATCCGATAGTCGGTGCGCATCACGCGCGCGAGATCGAAGCCGATGCGGTTCGGGCTGTGTGAATCGAGCGCAAACACGCTCTCGGCATAGGAAGACACGATGCCCGCGCCATAGATGCGCAGACCCCCCGCTTCCCGGATCAGGCCGAATTCGACCGTGTACCAGTAGAGCCGGGCGAGCTGTTTGAGCGCATCGAATTTCTGGCTGCGAAGCCCGCCCTCGCCATAGGCCTGCATATAATCGGCAAACACGGGGTCGGCGAGCATCGGGACATGGCCGAAGACGTCGTGGAAGACGTCGGGTTCCTGCAGATAGTCAAGCTGCTCGGGCGTGCGGATGAAATTGCCTGCCGGAAAGCGCCTGTTGGCGAGATGATCGAAAAAGACATCGTCGGGGACGAGGCCCGGCACTGCGACGACCTGCCAACCCGTCGCCGCCATCAAGCGCGAATTGAGCTCGCGATAATCCGGAATGCCGGGCTTTTCGAGCTTGAGCACGTCGATACCGCGCAAAAAGGCTTCTGAGGCACGGCCGGGAAGCATCGCCGACTGGCGCGTAAAAAGGCGGTCCCACATCGCATGCTCGGCGGCGGTGAACGCCTCCCAGTTCTGCGCAATCGTCCAGTCGGGCGCGGCGCCCGGCGGCGGCGTGTTGTGGACATGGGTGTCGGGATTCGTCATGCGCAACGCGCTACCATAAAACTGGTTTCAAGTGAAACTTTAAGTCGGTCTCAGCCATCGACCGCAATCACTTTGGTCGCGAGCCGATCGACCTCGTCGCGGTCGTGGCTCACGTAGAGAATCGGAAGCTTCAGTTCATCGCGGATGCGCTCGATCACCGTCATGATATCGCCGCGCCGCGCGGCATCGAGCGAAGAAAGCGGCTCGTCCATCAGCAGGATTTCGGGTCCGGCAAGCAGCGCGCGGCCGATCGCGATGCGCTGCGCCTCGCCCCCCGAGAGGCTCCCTGGCCAGCGATCGAGCAGATGGCCGATGCCGAGGAAGGACGTCGCCTCTTCAAGGGTCATCCAGCGGCTCGTCGGCGGTGCAATCCTCTGCCCGTAAAGGAGATTGGCCCGCACCCGCCGGTGCGGGAAAAGACGCCCGTCCTGAAAGACGTAGCCGACCCGCCGAGCCTCGGGAGGCAGGTCGATGCCATCCCCAAAGAGCGTGCGCGCGCCGATGCGGATATGTCCGCGATCGGGCCGCAACAGCCCGGCGACCATATCGAGAAGGCTGGTCTTGCCGGCACCCGAGGGGCCAAAGAGGGCGGTAAGCCCCGGCCCCGCTGTAAAGCGCGCGGAAATCAGCCGCTCGCCGCGCCGCTTCGCAACGTCGATATCAATCGTCATGCTGCTGTCTTCCCGCGGGCGTGCGCCGAGCGAGCCATTCCGAAAGGACCACGGCCCCGAGCGACAGCGCCACGGAAAAAAGCGCAAGCCTGGTCACCATCGTCTCGGACCCCGGGATCTGAAGCGCCGAATAGATGGCGAGCGGGAGCGTGCGCGTCTCGCCCGGAATGTTCGACACGAAGCTGATCGTCGCGCCAAACTCGCCGATCGAGCGCGCAAAGCCGAGCACGAGCGCGGCGAGCACGCCGGGAAAGGCAAGCGGGAGGCTGATCGTCCAGAAAGCATGCCAGGAGCTTGCCCCGAGCGTCCGCGCCGCCCCTTCAAACCGTCGGTCCACCGCCTCGATCGAAAGGCGCATCGCGCGCACCATCAGCGGCAGCGCCATGATCGCCGCCGCGAGCGCCGCGCCAGTCCAGCGGAACATCAGGCTCAGGCCGAACCAGCTTTCAAGCCAGCGTCCCGCGGGACCCAGCGGTCCGAAAGCGAGCAGCAGCAGCCAGCCCGTGACGACCGGCGGCAGGACGAGCGGCAGATGGACGAGGCCATCGAGCAGGAGGCGCCCCGGAAAGCGGTAGCGCGCAAGCACCCAGGCGAGCGCAAACGCCAGGGGCAGCGCTGCGAGCACCGCGGCGCCGCCGACCTTCAGCGACAGCGCAACAATGCTCCATTCGGCCGACGTGAGCATCAGGGCGCCGAAAAGCCGTGGCGCGCGAAGATCGCGCGCGCCTGCCGCGAGAGGAGGAAGGAGCGAAATGCGGCTGCATCCCTATGCCGCGACGCCTTAAGCACGGCGATCGGATAGCGTATGGGCGCGTGGCTCGAGGTCGGAAAGACGCCCACGACGCGAACGGCGCGCGACGCCTTCGCGTCGGTTTCATAAACGATGCCAAGCGGCGCGGCCCCCCGCTCGACCAGCGCCATCGCGGCGCGGACATTCTCAGCCGGGGCCAGCCGCCCTGCGAGCGCGCTCCAAACGCCAAGCGAAGTCAGCGCAGCCTTTGCATATTTGCCCGCCGGCACCGCATCGGGATCGGCAAGAGCAAGCCGCCCGCCGCCAAGCACGCGGGCGAGCGGAAAACCCTGCGCGACCTTCAGCCGCACCTTGCTCGCCGCGGGCGCGATCAGCACGAGCCGGTTACCGAGCAGGGCCGCGCGGCTTCCGGCCCGCAGGCGCCCCGCCGCCCCGACCCTGTCCATCCAGGGCTCGTCGGCAGAGAGGAAAAGGTCTGCAGGCGCGCCCGCGATGATCTGCCGGGCGAGAGCAGATGAGGCGGCAAAGGAGAGCACGGGCCGAGCGTGCCCCTCCGCCGCCCAGGCGTCGGCGACTTCGCTCAAGGATTCCTGGAGGCTCGCTGCGGCGAGCACCAATGGTCCGCGTTCGGCGGCACTCACAGCCGGCGCGAGAAAGAGCGCGGCAAGGAAAAGACCAAGGGAGCGGACAAACGCCATATCGTCTCAGCTATACCGAGCGCCGCTGCCCTGCGAAAGCGAGGCGGCGACACGGATGCGGCCATAGCCCGGCTCGACCAGCCCGCGCGCAGTGAGCTCGCGAAGCGCTGCCCCGAGGGTCACACGCGAGACCCCGAGGAGATCCGCGAGCTGCTGCTGCGTTGCGCGGACCGTGCTGCGATCGGGCGCGTCTGCCGCCATCGCAGCGAGCAGCTGCACAAGCCGGTCGGCGGTGGGCAGACGCCGCTCGGCGTCGATGATGTCGAGCGTGACAGCAAGCTGGCGCGACAGGCTGCGAAGCAGGAGTTCGGCCCAGCCGATATCCTCCGCCATCAGCCGGCGCAGCAGCGGCCGGTCGATCGCGATCAGCCTCGCAGGTCCGCTCGCGATCGCGTCGGCCTGGCGGGGTACGCCTGCAAAAAAGGCAAGTTCGCCGAACATGTCGCCCGGCCCCAGCACGGCAAAGGCAGTGAAGCGCCCGTCCTCGGCATGACGGCCGGCAAGGACATGCCCCTCGCAGACCACCCAGAATGTGTCGCCAGGGTCGCCCTGGTGCTGCACGAACTGCCCATCGGCGAGGCTGCGCACCGGCGCGATTGCTGCAAGCCGCTCGCGCTCGGCGCGCGCAAGCCCGGTCCGCTCGGCAAGCGCAAAGTGATAACTTCTTTGCATTCCGCTGCTGGAACTGGGCCAGCAAGCGACAAAAGGCAAGCCGCCGGAACCGGTGGACGGCCCGGCGCACATGTCGCCGTCAGCGGGGGTCTTGCGGCCGAGCCCTCTCCCGCCCGCGACCCGGGCGGGAAAGGCGTGTCACAAGGCCCCGTGGCAATGCTTGTATTTGCGTCCCGAACCGCAAGGGCATGGCGCGTTGCGGCTGATATCGAGGCCGGCGTAGGGATTCTCGCCCTCGGGCATATCGGGACGCGGCGCCTGCATCGGAGGCAGCGTGTTCGCGATCACCCCGAGGTCGCCGCCATCGATATCGGCGCTGTTGTCCTCGCCGGTGAAGGGATCGATGTGGGTGGTGAGAAAGTCGGGCAGTTCCGGGAGCGGCATCGGCTCGGGTTCCTGGAACTGGAAGTCGATCCGCGCGACCGTGCGCGTCACATCCTCGCGAATATTCTGCAGCATCCGCTCGAACAGCGCGAAGGCCTCGGCCTTATATTCGTTGATCGGCTGCTTCTGCGCGTAGGCACGCAGGAACACGACCTGACGCAGCGCATCGAGGGTGGAAAGATGCTCCTTCCAATGATGGTCGAGCGTCTGGAGCAAAATCGATTTTTCGATTCCGCGCCACGTATCGGGGTCGACCTGCGCGGCCTTCTCGGCCGCCGCGGCATCGGCCATCTCCTGGATACGCTCCTCGAAGACTTCCGGATCGACTGCATCTTCCTCCATCCACGCATCGATCGGCGGCGTGAGGTCGAGAATATCGGCGACGCGCGCCTTCATGCTCTCGATGTCCCACTGCTCGGGATAGCTTCCGGGCGGGCAGGCGTCGGCGACGATCGAATTGACCGTTTCGGCGCGCATCGCTGCCATCGCATCGTCGACGGTCTCGCTGTCGATGATTTCGCCGCGCTGTTCGTAGATGACCTTGCGCTGATCGTTCATGACATTGTCATATTCGACGACCTGCTTGCGGATGTCGTAGTTGCGCGCCTCAACCTTCTTCTGCGCGGTCTCGATGGCCTTCGAGAGCCATTTCGAGCCGATCGCCTCGCCGTCCTCGAGATTCTTGTTCATCATCTTCGCGAACAAGGTGTCGGGACCGAAGATGCGCAGCAGATCGTCGTCGAGGCAGAGGTAGAATTTCGAAAGACCCGGGTCGCCCTGACGTCCCGACCGGCCGCGCAGCTGATTGTCGATGCGCCGGCTTTCGTGGCGTTCGGTCGCGAGCACGAACAGGCCGCCCGCTGCGCGGACCGCCTCGCGCTCGGCCGCCACCTCCTCATGGATGCGCGCGATCGCCGCATCGCGTTCGGGCCCCTCGGGCAGGTCCTTCAGCTCATCCTCGATGCGGAATTCTTCGCTGCCGCCGAGTTTGATGTCGGTGCCGCGGCCCGCCATGTTGGTCGCGATCGTCACCGCGCCGAGCCGGCCCGCCTGCGCCACGATATGCGCCTCGCTTTCGTGGAAGCGCGCGTTGAGGACGCTGTGCGCGACGCCTTCCCTTTCCAGATAGGAGGAAAGCAGCTCGGACTTCTCGATCGACACCGTGCCGACGAGCACCGGCTGGCCGCGCTCCTGCGCCTCGCGGATCGTCCGCGCGATGGCGCCGAACTTGTCGGTGATATTCTTGTAGAACTCATCTTCCTCGTCGCGCCGCGCGATCGGGCGGTTGGTCGGGATGGTGACGACGTTCATCTTGTAGATTTCGAAAAATTCGGCCGCCTCGGTCGCGGCGGTGCCGGTCATGCCCGAGAGCTTGGGGTACATGCGGAAATAATTCTGGAAGGTGATCGAGGCGAGCGTCTGGTTCTCGGGCTCGATCTGAACGCCCTCCTTGGCCTCGACCGCCTGGTGCAAGCCGTCGGACCAGCGGCGCCCTTCCATCATGCGGCCGGTGAACTCGTCGATGATCACGACCTTGCCGTCTTTCACGATATAGTCGGTATCGAGCTTGAACATCACGATCGCCTTCAGCGCCTGGTTGACGTGATGGACGATCTGGGTGTTCTCGATATCGTAAAGGTTGCTGCCCTGGAGGAGCCCGGCCGCCTCGAGCAGCCGCTCGACATGCTCGGTGCCTTCTTCGGTGAGGCTGATCGACTTGGTTTTCTCGTCCTTCTCATAATCATCTTCGCCGAGCTGGTTCACCACCTCGTTGACGCGAATGTAGAGCTCGGACTTGTCGTCGGTCGGACCCGAGATAATGAGCGGCGTGCGTGCCTCGTCGATCAGGATCGAGTCGACTTCGTCGACGATGCCGAAGTTGAAGGGGCGGTGGACCATTTGCGACCGCTCGAACTTCATGTTGTCGCGAAGATAGTCGAAGCCGAGCTCGTTGTTGGTCGCGTAGGTAATGTCGCTGTTATACGCCTCGCGCCGCTGCGCTTCGTTGAGATTGGGGACGATGACGCCGGTCGTCAGGCCGAGAAAGCCGTAAACGGCACCCATCCACTCTGCGTCGCGGCGGGCGAGATAGTCGTTGACGGTGACAACGTGGACGCCCTTGCCCTCGAGCGCGTTCAGATAGCAGGGCAGCGTCGCCATCAGCGTCTTGCCCTCGCCCGTCGCCATCTCGGCAATCTCGCCGCGGTGAAGGACGATGCCACCGATCATCTGCACGTCAAAATGCCGCATGCCGAGCGTGCGCTTCGAGGCTTCGCGGACCGTCGCAAAGGCTTCGGGCAGAATGTCGTCGAGCGTTTCGCCCGCCGCCAGCCGCTCGCGGAATTTCGGGGTCTGCGCCTGCAGCGCAGCGTCGTCGAGCGCCTCCATCTGTGGCTCGAACGCATTGATCTTGTCGACGATCTTGCGGATCGAGGCGACATAACGGTCGTTGGACGAGCCGAAGAGGCTCTTGGCAATGCTGCCGAACATGCTGGATTTCCTTGGATTATCGCTGGGGAAGCGGCAACGCGGTGCGTCGCCCGTTCGCCGCGGGAGCGGCGTGAGAAAGAGTCAGGCGGATTGCCCGAGAGGCCGTGCTATTCGAGCGCGCGATCCGAACGGCTGAGAACGCCGGGAAGATAGGGCGGCGCCGTACGCACCGGCTTGCGGCACGCGCAGGAGGCGCGGCGCGAGGGCACCGGATCGGCAGGCCGGCGCGCCTTGTCGGACGCGTCCGATTGAGCTGCGGTTTCGGCGAGTAGAACGAGCGACCCCATCGCCGCCGGCATCGCCGGCGCCGCCTGCGCGCGATCGGCGCCGGCAAGACCGGTCAGCAACGCGAGCAAGGTCAATAACAGTCGCAATCGGGGCCCCTCTTTGGTCCAGCGTACGAATAGTGCACGCTGAAGGCTGAACATAGGGTGAAAAGGGCGCGGCGTCCAGAGTTTGATCGAGAACAAAGCCTCGCAAAACGCATCATGAAAGCTGCGGGTTCAGCTCTTTCACTTCGCGAAGAAAGCTCTTGGGCTTCTTGAAGAATTTGCTTTTGCGGTTGACCTTCAGCCCGACCACTTCGGCGAGCTCCATCACGAAATGGACGCAGTTATGCTTGCCGAGGTTGTAGCTTGGCTGTTTGCGCTCCTGCCATTCGCGGATCTTGGCGGTCAGGCGGGCATAGGTCGCATCATCGAGCGTCAGGCTGAACTGCTTGTCGCTCTTTGCCACATAATCGGGTTTCGAGGTCTGGACATAGCCCTTTACCGATCCCAGCAGGATCGCCGGGCTCACCGATTGGGCGGTGAAGCCATAATTGGTGTCGACCAGCTCGCCGGTCGCGTCGACGCGCCCCTTCAGCGTCACAAAGGCGTGGGGGAAGCGGTCGCCGAAATCATGGCTGTAAAAACTCACCACCACCGCGGCATGCGCCGGAAGCGCTGTGCAGAGGAAAAAAACCAAGAGGGAGAGGAGCATCGGCCGCAAAAAGGTCATCGCACCGTGATAACCAGCCCGCCTCCCCATGGCCACCCCCCGTTATTGCCGCTTGACCTCTACCGCCCACCGCGCTGACAGTCATGTCAGCACGAGGGAGGACAGCATGGCACGCAAGGCGATCTTCATCACCGGCGGCGGGTCGGGCATCGGGCGCGCAACGGCCCGCCATTTTGCAGAGCGGGGCTGGTTCGTCGGGCTCGCCGACGTCAATGCCCAGGGGATCGACGAGACCGCCGCGCATCTCCCCGAGGGCGCCGCCTCGCGCCACATCATGGACGTTCGCGACCGCGACCAGTGGCAAAAGGCACTCGCCGATTTTGCCGCCGCGAGCGAAGGGCGCCTCGATGTTCTTTTCAACAACGCCGGAATTGGCACGGGCGGCCCGTTCATCGACATGCCGCCTGCCGAGGCCGACCGGCTGATCGCCATCAACTTCGGCGGCGTCGTCAACGGAATCTACAGCGCGCTGCCGCTCCTTCGCGCGACGCCGGAGTCGACCATCCTCAACACGGGCTCGGCGTCAGGCTTTTACGGCGTCGCGGGGCTCGCCCTCTATTCGGCGACGAAATTCGCCGTGCGCGGCCTCACCGAAGCGCTCGAGATCGAATTTGCCAAATATGGCATCAAGGTTTGCTCGCTGATGCCCGGCTTCATCGACACGCCGCTCCTCGACCAGGTGAGCGCCGACAGCAACGAGCCTGCGCGCAGCCGCCTCGCGGCGAGCGGATTCGAGATCGTGCCCGTCGAACGCGTCGCCGAGGCGGCGTGGGAGGCGGTGCATGGCAGCCGTGTGCATGTGACCGTCGGCAAGATGGCGAGGCGCCTGTCGCGCCTCGCGCGCTTCTTTCCCGGGCTCATCGCGAAGCAGTCGAAAAAGATGGACGGTTTCGGCCAGGCGCAATCTTGACGGGAGGAGCCCGCCCGCGCTGCTTGCCGCCCGTCAGTGGACCGTATCGGCCGCCCCCTCGCCTGCCGAGGGTCCGGGCCGCGACAAGATCCACCAGCTTGCAATCATCAGCCCCGCCGACAGCGCCTCGATGATCATCGCCTGGATGATGGCAGGATCGATGGCGTCGCCGCTTGCCGCCCCGATCAGCCGCCCGACCAGCGCGGTGCCGTAGAGCGCCGCGGGCACCAGCAGCGCGCGCGTCCATCCGGGGAGCAAGGCGCCCACCGCCGCTCCGCCTGCGGCGACGAGGAAGAAGGCGGACAGATCCGCGCGCACCGTGTTCGCCGCCGGCCCTTCGGCGATGATCCCGAACAAATCGGTGAAGCTTGCGGGATCGATGATCCCGCGCAAACCGACAATGGCAAAAAACAGCGCCCAAAGAAGGACCGCACCGCGCAGCACCCAGTTGATCATCTCGTCTCTCCCCTAGTTGGCGCGCAGGCTGCGGCATCCGGGGAAAAACTTCAATCTATTCCGCAAGGTCCGCAGCGATCGTTTCCTCGATCCAGCCGCCGCCGAGCACGCGGCTCTCGTCGGCCGCGTCGTAAAGCACGGCCGCCTGTCCCGGCGCGACGCCATATTCGGGTGCGGCAAAGCGCAGATGATCGCCCTCGACCCGTGCCGGCGCGGGCCTTGCCATGCTGCGCACCTTGGCGAGCACATCGCGCCCCTCGACATCGGCAAGCCAGTTTGCCTCGCCGAGCCGCGCGCCCGTGACGGCGAGCGCACGCCGCGGTCCGACCACCACGCGCTTTGTCTCGGCATCGAGCCGGACGACATAAAGCGGCTCCGCCTGGCCGCCGATCTCGATCCCGCGCCGCTGCCCGACCGTATAGTGGATGAGGCCGCGGTGGGCGCCGAGCAGCGTGCCGTCGACATGGACGATCTCGCCCCGGTCATCGGCCTCGGGGCGAAGCTTGCGGACAAGGCTCGCATAATCGCCGTCGGGAACGAAGCAGATGTCCTGGCTGTCGGGCTTGCCGGCAACGCCGAGGCCAAGCTCGCGCGCAATTTCGCGCACCACGCTCTTTTCGAGCCCGCCCAGGGGAAAGCGCAGGAACTCGAGCTGCTCCTGCGTTGTTGCAAAGAGGAAATAGCTCTGGTCGCGCGCCGGGTCGACCGCGCGGTGGAGCTCCGCTCCTTTTGGCCCCATCACGCGGCGGACATAATGGCCGGTTGCAAGGCAGTCCGCGCCCAGGTCCTTCGCCAGTGCGAAAAGATCGGTGAACTTGACCCCCATGTTGCAGCGCACGCAGGGAATGGGCGTGCGCCCGGCAAGATATTCGTCGGCGAACTGGTCGATCACCGTGTCGCGAAACCGGCTTTCATGGTCGTGGACATGGTGAACGAAGCCCAGGCGGTCGGCGACCGCGCGCGCATCGCGGATATCCTGCCCGGCGCAGCAGGCTCCCACGCGCTTCGCCTTCGCGCCATGATCATAAAGCTGCAGCGTCACCCCGATGACCTCGGCGCCCGAGCGCGCAGCAAGCGCTGCAACGACGCTCGAATCGACGCCGCCCGACATGGCGACGACGATTCGCCGGTCCTTCAGCGGTTCGGCGAGCTGGAAATCGCCGAGTCGGTCGGGGGAGAGCACAGAAGCCATGATCGCGGCCATCTAGGGACGACTGTGCCAAAATGCCAGCTTTTCCGGGCGTCGCGTCAAAATATTGACGCGGATTAAGCTTCGCTAACAAGCGCTGAAACGGGCATTTACCGGGCTTTAGCGCCTCGACGCTAGACGGGGGGGCATGAACCTTGTCCCGTCCGACCTTCCACGCCTTGCCGGTGCTGCCAGCCTGTCGAAGCCCGGCTTCGACATCATTCTGGCAGTTTCCGCCGCGCGGCAGGCTGCCTTGCCGACCGTGCGTCTGCTCCGCACCCGGTCGTATCGCGAATCGCGGCAGGCCAAGGTGAATGCTCTGCGTGCCATGTTCGGCGGACCTGCGGGCGGAGACCGGAATACCGGTCCCCGGCCCGCGCGCTTCTTCGATCTGTCCGATCGGAAAAACGCCTTGCCTGAAACCATGAACAGCCCGTTTACCAGAGGATTTCAGCCGATGTTGAACCTCGCTTCTGTAGGTAGGCGGCTGTCGGTTGCACCGATCCCCCCCGCTCAAGACGTTATGGAATGATCATGATCGAGAACCAGAAAATCCGCCCGGCCCAGGTCATCGGCCCCTTGGGGGAACCGCTGACACTGGACTCGCTGCCGCCGCCGAACACGACCCGCTGGGTCGTGCGGCGCAAGGCCGAAGTCGTTGCGGCGGTCAATGGCGGCCTGTTGACGGTCGACGAGGCGTGCGAGCGCTACGGGCTGACGATCGAGGAATTCGCCAGCTGGCAGCGCTCGATCGATCGCAGCGGCATGCCGGGCCTGCGCGTGACGCGGATCCAGCATTATCGCGATCTCTACGAGCGCCAGCAGCGCTTTTGACAAGAGCCGAAAAGTCGCGGCAGGAGGGCGCCCCGGGCGCCCTCTTTTTTGCCGAACGCCCCGCATATCCGACCTTTTCAGCAGAAAAATGCGCGGCTTTCCCGATATTTGACAATTTGCGTGCAACCCCTGCGTTCACTCAGCGTTAAGGCACGGAGTCAATCAGGAGATCACTCATATGCGCAAGTTTGCAATCACCCTCACCGCCGCGTCGGCGCTCGCGCTCGGCGCTTGCCAGAGCCCGGAAGCCGACAGGGTCGAGGATCAGGCCGAAGCCCAGGCTGAAGCGATCGACGCCCAGGCCGACGCCATGCCCGAAGGCCCGGCGAAGGAGGCCATGGAAAAGAAGGCCGACGTCGTCGAAGAGCAGGGCGAGGAAAAGGCCAACGCGATGGACGACAATGGCGAAATCGCTCCGTCGGAAACTGGCGTCGGCGACACGCAACAGTAAAAGCCGGCCTTCCTTTGCGAAGGCTGCAGGAAGGGCGCCCGGCCTCGCCGCGGCGCCCTTTTCTATGCGCGGCCGCAAAGCGTGCGAAACACGTCCTGCACCCCGCGCGCCGCAGTGTCGCGGCGCAGCAGATCGAGCGCGCCTGCGACATCGAGCCGATATTCGGACACGCCCGCCGCCGCGCGCTCCCATTTGGCGCCGAGCGATCCGACCAGCCGCACCGCGGCGAGGTTCTCGGACAATATGTGAACGTCGAGCACGGTCAGCCCTTCAGCCAGGCACTGGATCAAGAGCGCCGTGGTCATCATGCGCGCGAGCCCCTTGCCATGAAAGGCGTCGATCACCGCGACCGAATATTCGCCAATCCGGCCGCCATGCGCATAGCGCACCGCGTGCACCGCGCCGATTGCGGGCGTCCCTTCGCATTCGGTACACAGCGCACCCCATGCGATATGATCGTGCCCGTCTACGTCGACCAGCCGCTCGACCACGTTGTCGGGCGGCATCGGCGCGGGCGAGAAGAAGCGCAGATAGCGCGCCTCGGCCGAGAGCCTTGTGATCCCCTCGCGCAGCAGCGGCTCGTCCGCGGGCGTAATGGCACGAAGGCAGACGGCAGTGCCGTCGGCAAGCACGCTATGCACTTCAATGCCGCCGAGCGGCATCCGCGCGGTCGTTGCCATCCCGATCTCCCGGCCGCGAACCATGGGAAGACGATAGGGCGGCCGCGCGGGCGCGGCAAGGGAGCAGCCTCCCCGCCCTAATCTGAAGGATCAGGCATCGTCGCCCATGCGAAGCGCGGCGATAAACGCCTCCTGGGGGATGTTGACATTCCCATATTCGCGCATCCGCTTCTTGCCCTCTTTCTGCTTTTCGAGGAGCTTTTTCTTGCGGGTCGCATCGCCGCCATAGCATTTGGCGGTCACGTCCTTGCGCAGCGCCGCGATCGTCTCGCGGGCGATCACCTTGCCGCCGATCGCTGCCTGGATCGGAATCTTGAACATGTGGCGGGGAATGAGGTCCTTCAGCCGTTCGCACATGCCGCGGCCGCGGCTTTCTGCCGAGCCGCGGTGAACGATCATCGAGAGCGCATCGACGGGCTCGTTGTTGACGAGGATGCTCATCTTGACGAGGTCGCCCGGGCGGTGGCCGATCTGGTGGTAGTCGAACGAGGCATAGCCCCGCGAAATGCTCTTCAGCCGGTCGTAGAAGTCGAATACCACCTCGTTCAAGGGCAGCTCGTAGGTGATCTGCGCGCGGCCGCCGACATAGGTAAGATTCTTCTGGATACCGCGGCGGTCCTGGCAGAGTTTCAGGATCGAGCCCAGATATTCATCGGGAACATAGATCACCGCCTCGATCCACGGCTCCTCGATCTCCTCGATCCGGTTGGGGTCGGGCATGTCGGCGGGGTTGTGGAGCTCCATTTCGGTCGGCCCGCCATCCTTCGACCGGGTGAGCTTGAGCTTGTAGACCACCGAGGGCGCGGTGGTGATGAGGTCGAGATCATATTCGCGGGTGAGCCGCTCCTGGATGATCTCGAGGTGGAGGAGCCCCAAGAAGCCGCAGCGGAAGCCAAAGCCCAGCGCCGCGCTCGTCTCCATTTCGAAGCTGAACGAAGCATCGTTGAGGCGCAGCTTCTGGATGCTCTCGCGCAGCTTTTCAAAGTCATTGGCGTCGGTCGGGAAGAGGCCGCAGAACACGACCGGCTGGACCTCCTTGAACCCCGGCAGCGGCGCTGCGGCAGGCTTTTTCGCGTCGGTGACCGTGTCGCCGACACGCGCCTGTGCAACATCCTTGATCTGCGCGGTGATGAAGCCGATTTCGCCCGGGCCGATCTCGGTGAGGTCCTGCCTCTTGGGCGTGAAGCAGCCGACGCGGTCGATGAGGTGGGTGGTGCCCGCCTGCATGAACTTGATCTGCTGGCCTTTCTTCAGGACGCCATCGACGACCCGGACGAGAATGACGACCCCGAGATAGGGGTCGTACCAGCTGTCGACGAGCATCGCGACGAGCGGCGCCGACGCATCGCCCTTGGGCGGCGGGATCTTGGCGACAATCGCCTCGAGGCATTCCTCGATGCCGATCCCCGATTTGGCCGATGCGAGCACCGCATCGTCGGCGGGCAGGCCGATGATATCCTCGATCTCGGCCTTCACCTTGTCGACGTCGGCGGCGGGAAGGTCGATCTTGTTGATTACCGGCACGATCTCGTGATCATGCTCGATCGACTGATAGACGTTGGCGAGCGTCTGTGCCTCGACCCCTTGCGCGGCGTCGACGACGAGGAGCGCGCCCTCGCACGCAGCCAGGCTGCGCGACACTTCATAGGCAAAGTCGACGTGACCGGGCGTGTCCATGAGGTTGAGCTGATAGGTCTCGCCATCTTTCGCCTTGTACGAAAGGCGCACTGTTTGCGCCTTGATGGTGATCCCGCGCTCCTTCTCGATGTCCATATTGTCGAGGACCTGCGCCGACATCTCGCGCTCGGTGAGGCCGCCGGTGAACTGGATCAGCCGGTCGGCGAGCGTCGACTTGCCATGGTCGATGTGCGCGATGATCGAAAAATTACGGATATGCGAGAGAGGCGTTGTCATGGCGCGCGCGTTAGCAGGGGTTTGCCGCGCTGTCAGCAGCCGAGTCGTGCCGCCGCGCCCCTCAGGCGGGGCCGGAGGCGCCGGGGGCTCCAAGCCATAGCGACAGGCCCGGCGGCACGTCGGCGGGGGGGACTTGCGCCTCGGTGCGCACCGCGTCGGCGCGGGCGCGCGTCAGGATCGCAGGGGCAACCGCCGGGTGGTGGAAAATAAAGTCGGCCTGCCCGAGGAGCCGCGCCGCGCGCAAGGTGAGCTCGTCAGGGTCGTTGCTCGCAAGCGCCAGGATTTCGAGGCGCGCGGGCGCCAGGGGGTCCGCGCCGTCGCCGGTGCTCGCCGACGCGAGCCAGGCCTCGACGCGCTCTGCTGCCCCCTCGTCGAGCGGGTCGAGCACTCCGCCTTCGGCAAGCGCGGCGTCGATCGCGCGGCGCCGGTCGGCAGCGGCCGGCCAGCGCTCGGACATCGCTGCGCGGGCGGCGTGGAGCGCGGCGGCGAGAGCGCCGAGCCCTTCGGGAAGCAGTGCCTCGATGCGCTGGCGGATCGCTTTGGCAAGACCCGCCGACGCGCCGCCGGTGGCGACCGCGATGGTGACGGGCGCGCGCTCGACAATGGCCGGGGTTGTGAAATCGCAAAGATCGGGCCGGTCGACGACGTTGACGAGAAGCCCGTGCGCGCGCAGCGCCTCGGCCGCAGCGCGCGCGGCGGCCTCATCCTCGAGCGCGACGAAACCGATGGTTGCGCCAGGCTCCCACGCGGCAACGACCCGCCCCCCTGCCCGCGCGACGAGCCGCGCCTTGGCCTCGGCCGCGGCGCCGGTCCCGACGATTACCGCGGTTCGGCCGGCAAGCGTGAGGAAGAGGGGGAACTGGTGCATGAGGCAACTCTTAGCAAGCCCATCCCTGTGAGGGGAGAGGCGGAGGTGGACGGGGGCGCTGCGGCGCGCCGCCCGGGCGCCCCCCCCCGGCGTCCTGCAGGCTAGAGAGCGCTCGCGCGTCAGTCGATCCAGTCCGGCACGCGCTCGGCCGCCATGATCGTGCCGGCGGCGATCCGGTCGGCGACGACGAAGTAGCGCCCGCCATCGACGAGCACTTCGGGGACGAGGCTGCGGCTGTTGTAGGTCGACGCCATCGTCGCGCCATAGGCGCCCGCGGTGCGGAAGACGGCAAGGTCGCCGGCTTGCACGGCGTCGATCTCTCGGTCGCGCGCGAAGGTGTCGCCGGTTTCGCAGACCGGGCCGACGATCGATGCGGTCATCTTCTCGCCCGTCGGCTTCACCGCCACGAAATCGTGATAGGCATCGTAAAGCGCGGGGCGCGCCAGATCGTTCATCGCGGCATCGACGATGACAAAGGGGTTTGACGCGCCGGGCTTCACCCAGAGCACTTCGGTCAGGAGCACCCCGGTGTTGCCCGCGATCACGCGGCCGGGTTCGAACATCAGCGTGACATCCCAGTCCTTCGTGACGCGCGCCACCATCGCGCCATAGTCGGCAGGGCTCGGCGGATTGTCGCCCGGCTTGTAGGGCACGCCGAGCCCGCCGCCGAGATCGACGTGGGTGATGCTGTGCCCGGCGGCGCGCAGATCCGAAACAAGGCGGCCGACGCGCTCGAACGCGGCCTCAAGCGGCGCGAGGCTGGTGAGCTGGCTTCCGATATGGAGCGCGACCCCGCGCAGGTTGAGCCCGGGTAGCGCGTCGAGCCGCGCGAAGATCTGGGGCGCGACATCGATGCCGACCCCGAACTTGTTTTCGGCCTTGCCGGTCGAGATTTTGGCATGCGTGCCTGCGTCGACGTCGGGGTTGACACGCAGCACCGCATTGGCTGTCGTCTCGCGCGCAAGCGCAATCTCTGCGAGCGCGGCGCCCTCGGGCTCGTGCTCGATGTTGAACTGGCCGATGCCGCGGTCGAGACCCTGCGCAAGCTCGGCACGCGTCTTGCCGACGCCCGAGAAGACGATGTCTTCAGCCGCCATGCCCGAGGCGAGCGCGCGTTCAAGCTCGCCCCCCGAGACGACGTCGGCGCCGTAGCCCTGCCGCGCGAGCACGCGCAGCACGCCGAGATTGGGGTTGCACTTGATCGCGAAGGCAAGGTGCTTCTTCGGCACATCCTTGAGCGCGTCGCGGAAGACCTGCGCATGACGCTCGAGCGTCGCACGCGAATAGACATAGACGGGGGTTCCCACCTCAGCGGCAATCTGCGGCAGGGGGATATCTTCGGCGTGGAGGACGCCGTCACGAAGTTCAAAATGGTCCATCGAAGGAAATCCTGATCATCATCATTTGCACGCGCATCGAGCGATCGAGATGCCCCGAGGGATAGGAAAGATCTTGGGGGTCTCGATGGGGCGCGATGCGAGCGGGAGGCCGGGGGTTCGGTCAGCCCGGCGGGGGCAGATCGAAGTCGTCGGGTTCGCGCTGTTCGGACCGTTTGAGAAGTTCGTCGCTGCGCGCGGGCTTGGCCTGCGCGTCAGGCGTCGTGAGCTCCTCATTCGTCGGGGGGCGCGTCGCGCCGATGGGGATGACCGGCGGGGCCTGGCCCACCACGGGCTTCAAGTCCTCGCGGCTGCCGCACGCGCCGAGCGTTGCTGCAAGGGCGGCGGCCGACACGATCGCGGCGGTGAGCGGGCGGGTCTGCATCGTCAACTCTCCAGCGCGGCGCGCGCCGCGGCAATGGCCTGCCTTACCCGTTCGGGCGCGGTGCCGCCATAGCTGATGCGGCTTGCAACCGACGCCTCGACGGTGAGCGCTGCGAGCGCCTCGGGGGTGACGGCCGCGTGGATCGCCGCTGCCTCGGCCGCAGGCAGCGCCGAAAGTTCAACGCCAAGCTCTTCGGATCGTTTCACGCACGCACCCACGATGTGGTGCGCCTCGCGGAAGGGCACCCCTGCCTCGCGCACCAGCCAGTCGGCAAGGTCGGTCGCAGTCGAAAAACCGGAGGCGGCGAGCGCGCGCATCCGGTCGGTGCGGAAGGTCAGCGTCTCGACCATCCCGGTGAGCGCGGCAAGCGACAGCGCAAGCGCGTCGAAGGCGCCGAACACCGTCTCCTTGTCGTCCTGCAGATCCTTCGAATAGGTGAGCGGCAGCCCCTTGACGATAACCGCGAGCCGCTGGAAGGCTCCGAGGAGCAGCCCTGCACGCCCGCGCACGAGCTCGGCCGCGTCGGGATTGCGCTTTTGCGGCATGATCGAGCTGCCTGTCGACCAGGCATCGGGCAGCGCGACAAAGCCGAAGGGCTGGCTTGCCCAGATCACGATTTCCTCCGCGAGGCGCGAGAGGTGCAGTGCGGCGATCGCGGCGGCAGCGCAGAATTCAAGGGCAAAGTCGCGGTCGGAGACGGCGTCGATGCTGTTCGCCATCGGACGCGCAAAGCCGAGCGCCTTGGCGGTCGCATCGCGATCGACCGCAAAGCCCGTGCCCGCAAGCGCCGCGGCGCCGAGCGGCGATTCGTTGAGCCGCGAGCGCGCGTCAGAAAAGCGCCCGCGGTCGCGCGCCGCCATCTCGACATAGGCAAGAAGATGATGACCAAGCGTCACCGGCTGCGCGACCTGAAGATGGGTAAAGCCCGGCATGATGCTCGCGGCATGCTCCTCGGCGCGCGCAAGCAGCGCGGCCTGGAGGCCCTTCAGCCCCGCGTCGATGCGCTCGCATGCGCCGCGCACCCAGAGGCGGAAATCGGTTGCGACCTGGTCGTTGCGCGAGCGCGCGGTGTGAAGGCGTCCGGCAGGCTCGCCGACAATTTCCTTGAGCCGCGATTCCACCGTCATGTGGATATCCTCAAGCGCAAGGTCGACGGGCACCCCGTCGCGGGCGAACTCGGCGGCGATTTCGGCAAGGCCTGCGTCGATCGCTGCAGCATCAGCCGCGGTGATGATGCCCTGCGCTCCGAGCATCGCGGCATGCGCGCGGCTGGCCGCAATATCTTCTTCCCACAAGCGCTTGTCCACGGGGATCGAGGCGTTTATTTCCTGCATGATCGCCGCGGGACCGCCCCCGAAGCGGCCGCCCCACATGCTGCTCTTGTCCGGAGATTCCGCCATTCGCCGCGCCCTAGATCCGAAAATTGCCCTCCTCGCCATCCTGCTGGCGGGGTCGATCGCCGGCTGCGATAGGGAAAAGCGGGACCAGGAGCAAGCGGGGGCGTCGCAAGCAAATATTGCCCCCGATGAAGCGAAGGATGCGCGCAGCGCCGGAACCTTCCAGCATCAGATCGATCGCTCGCATGCGGGCGAGGCGGCTCCCTCCGCGCGCTTTTTCGGCCCCGACAATGCGCCGGTGACGCTCACAGCCTTCAAGGGCCGGCCGCTCCTCGTCAATCTCTGGGCGACCTGGTGCGCGCCCTGCGTCGCGGAAATGCCGACGCTCGACGCGCTCGCGGCGCAGCAGGACAAGGCAATGACGGTGATCGCGGTCGCGCAGGACCTCCAGGGCGCCGCGGTCGTCGACCCCTGGTTCCAGAAGGCTGGGCTCACCTCGCTCCAGCCCTATGTCGACCCCGAGAACGCTCTTCTCGATGCGGCGAGCAGCGCGCTTCCCACAAGCATTCTCTACGATGCCGAAGGCAAGGAATTGTGGCGGATAATCGGCGCGATCGACTGGCAGGGAGCAAAGGCGAAGGCGCTGCTTGCCGAGGCGGGCATCTAGACGGGATCCGCCGCCCCCGCCACGCTGCGGCGGGGGCCAGCGACGACGGCGATCCGGGCGGCGAGCGAGAGGGCCATGCCGGCTGGGTTCGGCTTGAAGGCGCGCGATGGCAAGCGCCTCCCATTTTCATAAATATGAAAACATCTTTCTGGATATTGAAATAGCCGCGCTACTCCCCTAGCCCCATCATCGATAGGAAAGAGGAGACTCAAGCATGAGCGGGCTGCTTACGGACAAGGTGGTGGCGGTGACGGGCGCAGGACGCGGGGTCGGGCGCGAGATCGCCCTTCTTTGTGCGCGCGAGGGCGCCGCCGTGGTGGTCAACGACCTTGGCACCTCGGGCGAAGGCGAAGGCGCTGACCTCTCGCCCGCCGAAGAGACAGTGAACGATATCAAGGCAGCCGGCGGCCGCGCGGTGGTCAACGGCGCAAGCGTTGCCGACCCCAGGGGCGCGGCGAGCATCATCGAGGATGCAGTGCAGAATTTCGGGCGCATCGACGCCGTGGTCAACAATGCCGGCATCCTGCGCGACCGCATCTGGCACAAGCTCAGCCACGAGGACTGGGCCGCTGTGATCGATGTCCATCTCAACGGCTGCTTCAACGTATCGAAAGCGGCAACGCCCTATTTTCGCGAGCAGGGATCGGGAAGCTTCATCCACTTCACCTCGACGAGCGGGCTCATCGGCAATTTCGGCCAGGCCAATTATTCGGCGGCAAAGCTCGGCATCGTCGGCCTCTCGCAGTCGATTGCGCTCGACATGGCGCGCGCGGGCGTGCGCTCGAACTGCATCGCGCCCTTTGCCTGGAGCCGCATGACCGCCTCGATCCCGGCAACGACGCCCGAAGAGATTGCACGGGTCGAGCGGATGAAGACGATGAGCGCCGACAAGATTGCGCCGCTCGTCGCCTTCCTCGCGAGCGACGCGGCCAAAGAGGTGACCAACCAGATCTTTGGCGTGCGCAAGAACGAGATTTTCCTTTTCTCAAAGCCGCGCCCGATCCGCTCGATGCAAAAGAGCGAGGGCTGGACCCCGCAAGCGATCGCAGACGAGCTCTTGCCCGCCTTCCGCCCGAGCTTCGCCCGCCCCGATGAGCGCTCAGGCGACGTCTTCGGCTATGATCCGATCTGAGGATAGAAGGCCCATGCAGGATTACACCGCCATCCGCGAAGAGGTCGCAAAGCTCTGCGCCGCCTTTCCCGGCCCCTATTGGCAGGCGAAGGACAAGCGGCGCGAATATCCTTCAGAGTTCGTCGCGGCGCTCGGCGAGGCGGGCTATCTCGCCGCGCTCATCCCCGAGGAATATGGCGGCGCGGGCCTGCCACTCTCCGCAGCCGCGGCGATCCTCGAGGAAATCCAGCGCCAGGGATGCAACGGCGGCGCGGTGCACGCGCAAATGTACGTGATGGGAACGGTGCTGCGCCACGGGTCCGAAGAACAGAAGGCCCGCTATCTGCCGCGCGTCGCGACGGGTGAGCTGCGCCTGCAGGCGTTCGGGGTCACCGAACCGACGAGCGGCACCGATACGCTGAGCCTCAAGACCACGGCGAGGCGCGAGGGCGAACATTACATCGTCAATGGCCAGAAATTATGGACGAGCCGCGCCGAGCACAGCGATCTCATGATCCTGCTCGCGCGCACGACGCCGCGCGACGAGGCGGCGAGCCGCACCGAGGGTCTCTCGGTCTTCCTCGTCGACATGAAGGAAGCGCTCGCCGCGGGAACGCTCACGATCCGGCCGATCGACACGATGATGAACCATGCGACGACCGAGGTCTTCTTCGACAATATGCGCATTCCCGCCGCCAATCTGATCGGCGAGGAGGGCAAGGGCTTTCGCTATATCCTCTCCGGGATGAACGCCGAGCGGCTGCTGATCGCGGCGGAATGCATCGGCGATGCCAAATGGTTCATCGAGAAGGCCTCGTCCTATGCCAGGGAGCGCGTGCTGTTCGGCCGTCCGATCGGCCAGAACCAGGGCGTCCAGTTTCCGATTGCGCGCGCCTACGCCCAGATGCGCGCAGCCGAACTCCTCGTTCACGACGGCATCGCAAGATATGAGGCGGGCGAAAATGCCGGGGCCGAGGCCAATATGGCGAAGATGCTCGCCGCCGAGGCCAGCTGGGCCGCGGGCGAAGCGTGCATCCAGACCCACGGCGGCTTCGGTTTTGCAGCCGAATATGACATCGAGCGGAAGTTCCGCGAGACGCGCCTCTACCAGGTCGCGCCGATCAGCACGAACATGATCCTCTCCTATGTCGCCGAGCATGTGCTCAAGATGCCGCGAAGCTATTGAGGCGGGGTCGCGCCCGCCCCGCCTTTCGCACAGCGCCGCGCTAGCCTGGATGCGCTTCGTCGCCGACGGTTGAGCGCAGGAGGCCCCTGAACACCTCCTGCGCCGTCCGCTTTCCTTGCGTCACGTCGAAAACGTCGCTCGCGATCGGCATCGCGATGCCGTATTTTTTGGCGAGCGCCATCACCGTTGGCGCGCTCTTCACGCCTTCAGCGACCATGTTCATGCCTTCGATGATCGCATCGATGTGGCGCCCCTTGCCCAGTTCAACCCCGACGTGGCGATTGCGGCTCAAGGGGCTGGTGCAGGTTGCAATGAGGTCGCCCATTCCGGTGAGGCCCGCGAAGGTTTCGGGGCGTCCCCCCATTGCGACGCCGAGCCGCGTGATCTCGGCAAGCCCGCGCGTCATCAGCCCCGCGCGCGTATTGTCGCCTGCGCCAAGCCCGTCGCCCATCCCGACCGCAATCGCGATGATATTCTTCAAAACCCCGCCGAGTTCGCAGCCAAGAAGATCGGTATTGGTGTAGACGCGAAACAGCCCCGAGTGGAAAACGGGCTGGAGCGCGCGCACGACGATCTCGTCTTCCATCGACAGGACGCTCGCTGCCGCCTGCCCGCTCATGATCTCGCGCGCGAGATTGGGGCCGGTGAGGACACCCACGGGGTGGCCGGGCAGCACCTCTTCGATGAGCTCGGTCATCCGCTTGCCCGAGGCGAGCTCGAGCCCCTTGGTGAGGCTGATGACGGGAACCCAGGGACGAAGATGGCGCCTCGCCTCTTCGAGCACCCCACGAAAGCTGTGCGAGGGCACCCCCATGACGAGAACGTCGGCGCTCGCCACCACCTCCTCGAGACTGGTGGTCGCGTTAAGCGCTGCGGGGAGCGTAATGCCGGGGAGATATCTGGGGTTCTCGTGCGCGCGATTGATGCTCTCCACCGTCTCGGCATCACGCGCCCAGAGCGTGATCGGCGCATTGCGAGACACCAAGGAGGCGACCGTCGTCCCCCAGCTACCGCCCCCGAGCAGCCCGATCTTCAGCCGCATCGCCCCCTCCCTTTCTTTGAAGCTAAGAGTGGCGCGACTTTAAGCCCTTGGCAAGCCGCGCTGGCCGCACTCCTCACGCCGGCTGGGATCCGCCGTCCTCTCATGGCGGGCGGGGCACCAATGAGGCAATCGAAGACTTAGGCAAGCGCTCCAAGAAAGTCCCGGATGATTGCGGCGGTGGCCTTGGGATCCTCGACCATCGGGACGTGCCCGACATGCTCCAATATATGTGCCCGGCTGCCCGCGATGCCGGCTTCGAGCACGGGGACGCAGCTGACGTCAATGAGCCGGTCGTGGCGGCCCCAGAGAATCAGCGTCGGCACCCTCACCTCGCCGAGCCGGTCATTGAGCGGATGGTCGCGCGCTTCGGTCGCGATGATCCAGAAGACGCCGTCTAGCTGATCGCGATATTTGAGCGCATCGGCATAGAGCGCGGGTTTGAGCCGGGCCGGGATGAAGGGGGGCTTGTGCGTCACCATCGCGAGGAGGCGGTCGGCATCTTCAAGATTGGCGAGAACGAGTGGATTATAGTCTTCGTTGGCGGCCTGTTTTTCAAGATCGCTCTCGTTCGCTCCCTTCACCCCTGCATTGTTGAGGAGAATGAGGCTCGCGAGCGCATCCGGATAATCGAGCGCGTAGCGCAGCGCGATCCAGCCGCCCATGCTGTTGCCGCAAAGATGCGGGGATTGGAGCCCCAGGGCATCGGCAAAACCCTTGAGCCGCGCGGTCTGCGCCGCGATGTCGTAGGCGAGCTGGGGATTGCGCTCATTCTCCCCAAACCCCGGCAGATCGGGGGCGATGACATGAAAGTCGCGCGTGAGATAGGGCGCGATCATCGACCAATTGTCCTTGTCGCCCGCAAAGCCGTGAACGAACAGCAAGAGCGGCTTTGCCGGATCCCCGCCCTCGAGATAGGGCCAGGCGCGGCCGTCGACGGTCACGCTCTTCAGCGCGAGACCGCCGCGCCTGCGAAGAAGCCAGCGCCCGAGCGCGACAAGCCGGCCGGGGAAGAGAAAATAGAGAAGAATGAGCGCGATCATGGGCGCAAAAATCAGAACGAGCAGAATTTTCATGGCGCGCTCCCGCCCTCCTCTTGCCTGCGTGCACTCATGCCTTCACGACATGCGCATCGAACCAGCCGATCAGATCGTCGAGCACCTGGTCGCGTTCCGGCTCGTTGTAGATTTCATGAAAAAGCCCCGGGTAGACTTTGAGGGTCTTGTCGGTCGAGGAGACATGCTCGAAGAGATAGCGTGAGCCTGAAGGCGCAGTGAGCGTGTCGGCCCCTCCGTGCTGGAGCAGGATCGGAAGGCTGATCCTCACCGCGCCCGCCTGCGCCGCTGCCATCGCGTCCATGAACTCCGTGCCGAGCCGTGCGCCGATCTTGCCTTTGTAAACGAGGGGGTCGGCGCGGTAGGCCGCCACCACATCCGGGTCGCGGCTCACACCCTCGGCATCGAGAGCGAGCACACCGAGCCTGGGGAAGAAGCGCGAGAGGAAGCGACTGAGGTAGATCGTCATGCGCGAAGGCGGCGCGGCGGGGACGATCGCTGGCCCCGAGAGCGCCGCGGCGACGAACGCGTCCTGCCGCTCGAGCAGAAAGAGCGTCGCAATGAGCCCGCCCATGCTGTGTCCAAGGAGCAGGCGCGGGGTGCCGCCATGCTGGACCTCGACGAGCGTCAGCAGCTCGGCCATGCCGTCGGTAAAGGCGGAAAAACGCGGCACGAAGCCCGGCGTCCCGTCCGACTTGCCATGCCCCCAGTGATCGACGGCATAGACCGCGTAGCCCCTGCCCGTCAGGCGCTCGGCGACATGGGCGTAGCGGCCGGCATGTTCGGCATAACCGTGCGCGAGGAGAACGACCGCCTTCGGCGCTCCGGCGGGAAGCCAGTGGGTGACCGAGAGCGCCGACCCCGCTCCTGCCGAGCCTTCCGGTAGGACGAGCGCGCCGGTCGCCACGCTCAGCGAGCTGCCTTCGTCAGCGCCGAGCTGCGATGCCCCGGGCCATCGTCGCCCGCCTTGTCGACGCGCGCGAGGATCGCATCGAGCGCGCGGCTGATCGCGGTCTGGGTGCGCACCATCTCGATCTTGGGCCAGGCCGTGCGCATGCCGGTGTCGATCAGCTCGTCGATATCCTCCTGCGCAAGGTCGGAGAGGATCTTGGTCGGCGACCAGAATTTGGGCGGGCGGATGATATTGATGTCGCCGGTATATTCCTGGTTGATCACCGAGCGCGCGAGATTGGCGAGGCTGTTGAGCGGCGGCACCAGTTCCAGCGGCTTGCGGAAGATCGTCATATTGGCGTTGAGCCACACTTTGAAGGTTGCGAGCGAGGCGTGCTGGATCGCCTCGATGGGCGCCATTTGCTTGCGCGTGTCGCTCGCAAAGGGCAGCGCGAGGGGGTTTGCCTGGCTGACGATATGATGGTTGACGCCGTAGAGGCGCTCAAGCCGCTTGGTGGGAATGTCATGCGTCACCGATCCGTCGACCCAGCGACGGTCGGGCTGATAGGGCACGCGCGCGCCGTCCTCGCCCCGCGCCATCAGCATGACGGGCGGAAAGACCCCCGGGACCGCGCAGGAAGCGAGCACGGCCTCGCGGATGAGCACATTGGGCGCCGTGATCGCGTTGAGAAGGCGGCCGTTCTGATGCTTTTCGGCCGGTGCGACCGAGACGTTGAGATGACGGCCGCTCCGCTCCCACGCCTCGCGAAAGGTGAGGTCGGGAATGAGCTCGGCGAGCCGGGCACGCACCTCATCGGAGGCGAGACGGCGGGTTTCAGCGCCCCGCGCAGGGTTGGCAAGCCGCTCGCTCGCGAGAAACGCTCCGACCTCCGGGTCCTGGCGCGTCGAGACGATCGCCGCGACGACCGAGCCGCCGCTCGAGCCTGCAAGGATATTGGGAAGCACGCCTTCGTCCCAGAGCGCCCTTACCACCCCGACATGGAAAAAAAGAAAGCTTCCCGAGCCTGAAAGCAGGAGCGCGGAGCGGCCGTAGCAATGCTGGGCACGGCGGAAGAAGTCGCGCTTTTCCTCGCGCGGGACGGCGGGCGAGGAGGCGATCTTGCCGAGCGCGGCAACGACCTCTGCCACATAGGCCTCGATCAGTATTTTCGTCCCGAAACGCGCCTTTTGATAAAGCCGCTCGTGCCCCATTCCGTCGATATTGCCGTGTATGCCCTCGTTGAGGACGAAGAGCAGCCCCTTGACGTCGCCCGCCGCGGAGAGGGCGCGCAGCCGCTCGAGCCGCGCGCGGATCGCCTTGAAGTCGAAATGCTCGCTTGCATCGGCTTCGCGCCACGCCTGCATTCCCGATTTCGCGTCGTGCGCCCGCGCCGCCTTCGACCAGGCGGCATAGTCGGGCGCATTGGCCAGTTCGGCGTCGGCGCTCAGCGTCGGGGAGAAAATCATCCGGTCGTCCTCGAAGAGGGTTATTTTTTCCGAGTTTTGCGCCTTGCGTTGCCTTTGGCAACTGGTTTCGCCCTGGCTTTGGGAGCAGGCTTCGCCGGGACGGCGGCCTTGCCCTTTCCTTTCGGCCTTGCCGTAGCGGCTTTCGCCGCCTCCCCATTCGGCGCCGCCATGAGCTCGGCAAAGCTTTCCTCGATACAGGCGCGGAAAAAGGCGATGTCGGGCATCACCTCGCGCTCGGATATGATCGAGAAGGCGATCCGGCCATTGTAGCTCGGCGTCGCAATGAACAGCCCCATATTGTTGGCGAGGGGCGCCATGCCATATTGCGCAACAAGCTGCGCGCCGGCGAGATAGAGCGGCACCTGCACGCCCGGCACGTTCGAGATGAAAAGATTGGTCCCGCGCACCGCGAAGCGTTCGCTGGTGAGAATGCGCGCAACCGCCGCCATGGTCGCGCCGGGGATATGCTGCGAAAGATCGGTCATCAGCCGCGCGCTGACGCCCGCCTTCGCCTCCTTCGCCTCAAGGGTAAAGTCGCGGATCGCCGCGAGCCGGGCGAGCGGGTCGGCGATGTCGGTGCGCACCGGCACGCTCATCGCGGAGACCTGATTGCCGGGGCTTGAGGCCCCCTTTCCTTCGCCTTTCGTCTTGCCGCGCAGGTTGATCGGCGCGACGGCGACGAGGCTTTCTTCGGGCAGCTCCCCATGGCTTTCAAGATATTTGCGCAGCGCGCCTCCGACCGCCGCGATCACGACGTCGTTGACCGTCGCGCCGGACACTTTCTTTCGCACCTCGGCGACGTCGGCGAGCGCGATGCTGGTGCCGTCGAACATCTTGCGCGGTCCCACGGGCACATTGAAACGCGTTTGCGGCACGCCCGCGGCCATTCCGCCCTCCGCGATCGACCGGCGCGCCGAGGCGACGATGGCCGGTGAGACCTTCAAAAGCGCGTTCATGAACTTCACCGGTGACTGCATCGAGGCCGACCACGCGCGCGTGAGCGTTTCGGCGCTCGAAGGCGCGCGCCCCAGCGCCTCGAGCGGCGGTGGCTCGGCGATCGCCGGCGTTCCCCTGGCATCGATATCGCTCATCGCGATGAAGGCGTGCGCCCCCGATGCGCCGTCGACCGCGGCATGGTGCACACGGTGGAGCATCGCGAAACTGCCCTTGGGGATGCCCTCGACACGGTCGAGCCCCTCGATGACATAAATGTCCCAGAGCGGTCGGTTCATATCCATGGGTTTGGAAAACCACCGGGCGACCGCGATGCAGAACTGGCGCCAGTCGCCAGGTTCGGGCAGGCGCGCGTGGCTCATATGCGCCTCGATGTCGAAATGCTCGTCCTCGACCCAATAGGGATGGTCGACATCGAAGGGCAATCGGTGGAGCCGGCGCCGGAAGAGCGGCGATGTGTCGAGACGGCTTTCGACGTGATGGATGATGTCCTTGAAGCGGACGAAGCCCCCGGGCGCGGTCGAGGGATCGTAGATATAGACCCCCATGATATGGGTGAGATTGTTCGCGGTCTGGGTGTAGAGGAACTGAGCGTCCTGCGCGCTGAGCTGCTTGAGCATCATCATTCCTTCTCTTCCAGCATCGTCATGGCGGCCCCAGCAGCCGGTCGGCGAGCGCGAGCGTTGCAAGGCGCATCGATTCCATCAGATTGGCGAGCCCGCGAAGCTCGGCGAGCAGCGCGCGGCGCGCCCGGAGGATGTCCGGGGTCGCGGTGTCCGCAAGACCCATATGGCGCATCAAGGCGAGCCCGTTTGCAAAGAGCAATTTGCCGATCGCAGCCTCGCTGCTGATCCGGCGCAGCAGCCAGGCCTGGCGCCCCTCGACCAGGGCTGCATCGAGCAGGGCCTTTTCGTCGACCGCCTCGCCGGGCGCGGCGCGCGAAAGGATGTCGGCGACGACCGAATAGGCCTCGGCAAAGGGCAGAAGGATTGCATGGCCGACGAGCGGCTGGCAGCGGCGGATGAGATGTGCAACGCCCCGGTCCCCGCTTGCGAGACGCTTTTCCCAGGCGGGATCTATGCGCGCAAGTTCCGCCTCGAGCGCGGCGCGGTGCACGTCGCGCGGGGGATAGAAAAATTCGAACTTGAACAGGTCGCGCAGCCGGTCGACCCTTGCCCAGAAAGCCTCGGTCGCATCGCCGCGGTCGGCGTCGCGTAGCGCGAACAACGCAAGTTCGATCATCGCGCGGTCGAGGAAATGGTGCGCGATGATGTTGCGGTAATAGCTCGCCATGGGATGATGGGCAGGCGGGATCGAATAGACGGGCTCGCTCCCCCCATCGAAGCGGGTCAAAAGCCCGCTCGCCACGAGCGTGTCGAGCGTTGCTGCGAGCGCTCCTTCATCGCCGCTTTCCAGCTCACGGCTGAGGCGGATATCGCGCGCGCGGGCCCAGTCGACGACCCGCGCGATCGTCGCGCGCATCTCGGCCTCGGTGACGCCGCGCGGCGCGGTGCCGAGCAGCATCAGGCAAAGAACCGAGGTAACGGTGAGCGGGGTCACCCGGTTCGCCTCGACCGCGACCGAGAAGGCGATCCGCTCGAGCGCACGCCGCTCGTCAGGCCCTGGCGCGCGTTCGATCACCACCGGTTCGCCGATGTCGATGCGAATGCGACCCGAGGGCGCGCGGAGGCTGCGCATATAGCCGAGGAACCAGGCGAGCGATTCGGGTTTCTTGCTGCGCCCTGTCTGCTCGGCCGCATATTCCTCGACATCGCGGATCAGGTCGAAGCTGGTGACGAAGGGGACGAAATGCACGTCGCCCGTCCCCGTCGCATGGGCTGCATCGAGGACATATTTCATCAGGCCATATTTGGGCGGCATCAGCTTGCCGAGCCGCGAGCGCGTTCCCTCGAAGGCCCAGCTCAAGGGGAAGCGCTTGGTGAGCAGCCAGGCAATATAGTGGCGCAGCACCAGCTTGTAGACTGGCTGATCCTGGAAGCTGCGGCGGATGAAGATCATCCCCGAGCGGCGAAAAAAGGATCCCATCACCGCGATATCGAGATTGGCGCCGCCGAAACTGTGGAGCATCGGGAGGTCATTTTCATAGGCAAGGCGGCTCGGCGTCGCGCCATCGATGTAGGTTTTGTGGGTGAAGAGGATGCAGGTCGGATGCTCGCGCAGCACCGAGCGGAGCTTTGCAAGTTCGCCCGCATCGACCTCCATCTCGGGCGCGTAGCCCCCGAACATCATGCGATCGAGGCGCGCGCGCAGATCGAGGAAGAGCGCGCCCGGGACCGCGATCACTTCCTTCATCAGCGGCCGGGCCTCGCGGTATAGATCGCCGACCGGACGGCCGAGCTGTTCGGCGAGATCGGCAAGCGCGGCGCGGAACTTGGGACTGGTGCGCAGGCTGTCGGCAACGAAGCGCGGGACCTTGTAGCGCGTCCCCCGGATGCCGCGCTCGGCGACGTCGAGCGCGAGCCCTGCCTGCCGCGCGACAAAGGCGGCAAATTCGCTTTCGCCCTCCCCCGCGTCCCCGCCGCCCGTCTGGGTCAGGAATCGTGCCCGAAGCACGTCCTCGCTCGCCGCCTCGCCGACCAATATCTGCGCGCGCCGCCGGTCGCGCCACAGGATCAGCTGCGCGCGCAGCGCTCCTGGCTGGCGCGGGTCGCCGAAGATCAGGTGACGGAATTTGAGCGCGCGGTCGCGTTCGAAATGCGGGATGCGCCACGCGACGCGCAGCGGCACGACCTCGCGGCCCGAGGCCTCGCCCAGCCGCCGCTTGAGGGCATCGAGATCGAGCGCATGGTCCCCATCGGCAATGCTGAGGCTCACCCATTGCGGCGCCTCGTCGCCGCCGACGTCGCCCGCGGTTGCATGAATCCAGTCGAGGAGCACCCGCCGCTCGACCCGATTGCGCGCGTCGATGATGTAGAGACGGTCGGCCGCGGCCACCTTGGAAGCGACGGGCGCGCGGGGCGTTCCGTCCGCCATGGCTCAGCAAGCCCCCGCCCGGTCCCGGCGCGTCCAGGGCAAAGCGGCGCGCCGCCCAGAAAGAGCGCTAGAGAAGGGCATCGTGCCTTCGCGCGATGCGAACAGCCGGGGAAGGTTCCCTCACCCCTTTGCCGCCTTCTTTGCCGCCCGCGTCCTTGCGGGTCTCGGCGCCGCCGCTGGCTTTGCGGCACTCTTCACCGGCGCTGTCTTCGCGGGCTTGGCCGCCTCCTTTGCATCGTCCTCGCTCTGACCCAACGTGCGCAGGAACATCCCGCGCACCTCGCGGACGTGCTCGCTGATCGTCTTCATGCTCCAGCGCGACGTGTCGACCGGCGGCAGCACGGTGACCCGCACCGTTGCGGGGCGCATCACGAACTCGTTCTTGGGGGCAACGTCGGTCGCATTGTGGATGACAATGGGAACGATCGGCACGCCAGCCTGCATCGCGAGATGAAAGGCGCCCTTCTTGAAGGGGCCAAGCTTCGGTGTGAGGGTGCGCGTTCCCTCGGGCGCGATGCAGATCGACTTTCCATCGTGGCGGATTGCGTCGACCAGCGGCTCCATCGCCCGGATCGCACTCTTGCCGTCGGCGCGGTCGATAAAGACCGTGCCGCCCCACTCCATCAGCTTGCCGAGAATGGGGATATCGCGGATCTCCTTCTTCCCGACGCCCCCCATGTCGCGGCGGATGAGCTTGGCGAGGATCATCACATCCGCCTTGCTCTGATGATTGAAGACAAAGACGCAGGGCCGCGATGCCCAGAGATGGCGCTCGTCCTCGACCTCAAGCTCGACTCCGGTGATCGCGGTGGCGAAATCGCCAAAGAGGCCCATCGAGAAATTGACCGCCTCGCGCTGCGAGCGCGTCAGCGCCCAGATGGGGAGCCCTGCGGCAAAGGCGCCGACGAGCGAGCCGGTCGCGTAGAGGGTGCGCGTATAGTCGATCCACGAGGGGGTGCCGCGGCTTGCAAAACGTTGCACCGGCCAGCCGCGCTCGTCGGCGATCGCCTTCAGTTTCAGGTTCGGATTGAGCGGGCGCGGCTTGCCGACGCGCTCGAGCAGTTCGATATCATCATCGCTGTCGGAGTAGAAAAAGCTCTGGTCGAGATCGAGACCATGGTCGGCCGCGAGTTCCTCGGCCGCGAGCACCTTGCCCTCGCCAAAGCAAAGGGGGCGGACGATCTCGCCCGTGAAAACGCCATCTTCGATCTCATAGGCCGAGCATTTGATGTCGGTAATGCCAAGATCGCGCGCGGTCGGTGCAATCTGGTAGATCGTCGCCGATGAAATGATCGCGACGCGGTGCCCCTTCGCCTTGTGCGCCTCGATGATCGCACGGGTTTCGGGATAGATCTTGCGCGCGATATGATTTTCGTAGAGCTCCTCGCCAAAGGCGACGAAACTTTCCTCATCGACCCCCTTCATGAATTTGGCAGCGGCGCTCATCAGGCCCGAAAAGCCGATATTGCCAAGACTGTGCTGCGCGATGACCTGCGCAGTCTCGGCGATCTCCTCCACCGACATTTCGCGGCGCTGGAATTTCTCGCGCAGCATAGCGGTGGCTGAATAGCCCGAGATGATCGTGCCATCGAAATCGAAGAGCGCAGCGATATGCGGCCCGGGTTCAGAGTTGAGAACCTCATCCAAATGCGGCTGCGGTCTTGGCACACGCATCTCCCCACCGACGGTAATGGCGACCACGATGACAGCAAAGCCGGGCTCATGCAATGCGGCGAATGGCGGGCATCCGGCCGCCCGAAACACTCCTGCCGGCCCCTCCCCCTTCCCTCGATTGTCGGATTAATTTACGAGTAACCATATGCCCAGAAGCACAAGTCCCCGATTTGCGCGAGTGGCATGGCTTTTGCTGGACCGACGATGATGTGGAAAAAAATCGGACGACTCTTCGTTATCAAGACCCGGTTCGAGGCGTGCCTTATCATCTACGCGCTCGGCGTCGGCGCGATGGCGCGTGGCATGGCCTATCTCGACCAGTTTCCGGGCATCGGCGGCAAATTGCTCCTCGTCGCCTGCTCGGGTTCGGTGTTTCTGGCCGGCGGCAAGATTTTTGACTGCCTGCGCTACGAACAGGCCGCACGCGCAGCCGCGGCCAGTCATCCTCCGGCATAGGCTGCGCGCGGGCTTTCCACCGTCTCCTGGATATGCAAAGGCAGCCCGCGATGAGCAGGATTGCGGGCAACCCCACTCTTAGCGTGCAGCGGGTCTCTGGCCTCGCGCTGCGCGTCGCACGCTGGCGGGTGGATGCGGGCGGAACGCCGCTCGTCTTCCTCAATGGCATTGGCGCCGACATCGGCGCCGCGGCGCCGCTGCTGGCCCAGATTTCGGGACGCGAGGTGTGGACGCTCGATATGCCCGGCGTCGGGGGATCGCCCGATGCGCTGCTCCCCTATGGCGCCCCGACAATGGCTGCGACGGTGATGGAGATCGCCGGCCGCTTCGGCCAGGAAAGAATCGATCTTGCCGGCTTCAGCTGGGGCGGCGCGCTGGCGCAGCAGATCGCGGTGCAGTTTTACGGGCGCGTCCGCCGCCTCGTCCTGATGGCGACCACGCCGACAGTCTCGGCGCCCGGGATCGGCTGGGCGGCGCTCCTCGACGACGACATGCTCGCAAGCGGGCTCAAGCTGCCGACCGCCACCCCGCTCGGCCTTGCCTATCAGGCCGCCGCCATGGCTGGCTGGACGAGCGCGCCGATGCTGCCCTCGCTGAAGAGGCTGCCCACATTGGTTCTCGCAGGCGAGCGCGACGGGGTCGTTCCATCGTGCCACGGCCAGGCGATCGCCGAGCTCATCGACGGCGCCCTCCTCGAGACGATGCCGGGATCGCACCTCTTTCCCTTCACCCATGCCGCGGAGGTCGCGGCGCGGATCAGGGCGTTTCTGGACCAGGCTGGGGCGGCGCAAGCCGCCGCTTGAGGAAGTCCGCGATCGCAGCCGCGGTCGCCTCGGGCGCCTCTTCCATCGGCAGATGCCCGACGCCGGCGAGGAGCACCACCTCTGAGCCCGCGATACGCTCATGGAAGGTCTTAGCGGCGCTCGGATTGATCAGCCGGTCCTCCTTGCCGAAGAGAATCAGCGTCGGCGCCCGAATTTCGCCGATCCGGTCCGCCATCGCGGGTTCGCGGTCGCTGCGGGCCCGCAGCGACGTCGCCTCGCGGTTGCCTGGAAAGCGCAGCAGCTCCCAGTAGCGGTCGACCATCGCATCATCGATGATCTCCTGCCGCGCGACCGAGCCGCGCAGCGATTTTTCAACGAGCGCACGCGGCGTGATCTGGCCCGCGAGCCAGCGGCCGAAAGGATATTGAAGGAGGCGGAAGCCGACATTCGAAGGCGGCCGCTTCTCGCCCTTGCGCAGCGGCATGCCAGCCGCATCGAGCAGCAGCAGCGCATCGACGCGGCCGGGCTCGGCGAGCGCATAGCGCCACGCGGCCCAGCCCCCCATCGAATTGCCCCCGAGAATGAAATGATCAAGGTCAAGCTGCGCTGCGACGACATCGACCGCGGCCATCATCCCCTCGGCGCCATAATCCTTGTCAGGCGTCGCACCGGTGAGACCGTGACCGGGCAAATCAAGCGTGACGATGCGGTAGCTTGCGCCCAGCCGCTTCACGAGCGGCTCCCATGTGTGAAGGCTGCTGTTCGATCCGTGGAGCAGCAGCATCACCGGCCCGTCGCGCCGGCCCTGATCGCGGTAATGGATCCGCTGGCCCGCAGGCCCAAGCGCAAACTGGGCATCGCCGCCGCCATATTTGGCGATCATCGCGTCGCGGTCGGTGTCAGGCGTCCTGAGCGCAAGAAAGGCCGCAAGAAACAGGAGGCACAGGCCGAGCGGGATAAGAACACGCTTGCGCCGCACGAGCGGACGCCGCAGCGGCGGCTCCTCGAAATCATCATCGTCAATCATAAGCGCTCCCCTACCCCGTCATCCGACCCTAGCGTGCGGCCCGGCGGGGTCAATCCGGGGGCGCTCAATGAATGGAGCGGCGGAAGGTTTCAGGGAGGAAGAGCAGGCCCACGACCAGCGTCAGCAGCGCAACTCCGATCGGATACCAGAGACCATAATAGATGTTCCCCGTCGCTGCGACCATCGCAAAGGCGGTCGTGGGCAGGAAGCCGCCGAACCATCCATTGCCGATATGATAGGGAAGCGACATCGCCGAGTAGCGGATGCGGCTCGGAAAAAGTTCAACGAGAAGCGCCGCGATCGGGCCATAAACCATCGTCACGAGGAGAACGAGCCAGAAGAGGATCGCAACGACGCGCGGCTTGTCGATCGCATCGGGATCGGCGGCCGCAGGATAGCCCGCCGCAGCGGTTGCGGCGGAAAGCTCGCGGCGAAAGGCCTCGGCGGCATCGCTGCGCGCCTCTTCCGCCAGCCGCCACGGCTCGGGCGCAATAAGCTCGCGCGCGCCGATCCGGACATGCGCGGGCGCGCCGGTGATGCGCTCGCGCGTCACGCTGGTATAGCTGACCCCGGACTTGGCGAGCGCGGCCTTCGCGATGTCGCAGCCGGTGCGCTCGAACCTGTTCCTGCCCACAGGGTCGAACTGGAACGAACAGACGCCAGGATCGGCCGTGACCGTGACCGCGGCGCGCGCCTGCGCTGCGGCCATCGCCGGATTGCCTGCCGCCGTCAGCATCTGGAAGGCCGGAAAATAGGTCAGCGCCGCAAGCGCGCAGCCCAGGAGGATGATCGGCTTGCGTCCGATCCGGTCGCTCAGCCAGCCAAAGACGATGAAGAATGGCGTGCCGAGCGCCAGCGCGATCGCGATCAGGATATTCGCGGTCCCGCCATCGATCTTCAGCGTCTTTTCCAGGAAAAAGAGCGCGTAGAACTGCCCGGTGTACCAGACAACCGCCTGCCCCGCGACCGCGCCGAGCAGCGCGACGAGCACCCATTTGAGGTTCGACCAGCGGCCAAAGGCTTCGGTGAGCGGCGCCTTGGAGGTCGTCCCCTCTTCCTTCATGCGCCTAAAAACCGGGCTCTCCTCAAGCTGGAGGCGGATCCAGAGCGAGACGCCAAGGAGAATGACCGAGATGAGGAAGGGAATGCGCCACCCCCAGTCAGCGAAGGCTTCCTCGCCCACGAGAAAGCGCGTTGCGATGACGACGAGCAATGCGGCGAACAGACCAAGCGTTGCGGTGGTCTGGATGAAGCTGGTGAAGAGGCCCCGCTTACCGTCGGGCGCATGTTCTGCGACATAGGTCGCAGCGCCCCCATATTCGCCGCCGAGCGCGAGCCCCTGGACGAGTCGGAGCAGCACAAGCAGGATCGGCGCCGCAACGCCCACCGCGGCATAGCTTGGGAGAACGCCGACGAGAAAGGTCGAGAGGCCCATCAGCCCCATCGTCACGAGGAACGTATATTTGCGTCCGACAAGATCGCCGATCCGGCCAAAGACGAGCGCGCCAAACGGGCGCACGGCAAAGCCCGCCGCAAAGGCGGCCAGCGCGAAGATGAAGCCCGTGGTCTCATTGACGCCCGAGAAAAACTGCGCCGAAATGATCGTCGCGAGCAGACCGTAGAGATAGAAATCATACCATTCGAAGACCGTGCCGAGCGAAGAGGCAAGGATGACCTTGCGTTCGCTCTGCCGGCTTGTCGTGGCACCGTCAGCGTCCTGCCCGGCCATGCGCGTCTCCCGTTCGCCTTCGAGTTTGCCTCAAGGCCCCTCTTTCGTTCGCCTAACGCTAGGGAAAGACAGGGGAATGGGCAAGCGCGGCCGCGAGCGGGACGAGCAGGCGCGAGCGAATTAGCCGACGCGCGTCACCGCGCCCTTGTGCGCGCCAACGCCGCTTCGGCGCGGACGAAAACGCCGCTTGCGCTGCGGCTGCTGTACGCCGTCACCGGCTTGCGCCTCGCGGCGCGGGCCGCGGTGAGCTGCATCGCGTTGCCCTTCGCCCTTCCTGCGCAGCGCCTCGTCGCGCTGGCGCTGCGGATCGCGGCCCTTGCCGCCGGTGTTGCGCGGCGCCTGGGCGGGCTTGGGCAGGTTGCGGACCATTTCGGAAAAACCCTCGGGGAGCTTTACCGGCTCGGCGCGGGTGCGCGTCACCCGTTCGATATCGCGCAGATAAGCCTTTTCGTCGGGCGCGACGAAACTGATCGCAAGCCCCTCGGCCCCGGCGCGGGCGGTGCGGCCGATGCGGTGCACATATTGCTCGGGCACGTTCGGGATCTCGAAGTTGATCACATGGCTCACCCCCGAGACGTCGATGCCGCGCGCGGCGATGTCGGTCGCAACGAGCAGCCGCACCTGCCCCGAGCGGAAGGCCTGGAGCGCGGTCGTCCGCTGCGCCTGGCTCTTGTTGCCGTGGATGGCATAGGCCTGGATCCCGGCGCCCGCGAGGTGGCGAACGACGCGGTCGGCGCCGTGCTTGGTGCGCGTGAAAATGAGCGCGCGGTCGATATTCTCGCTCTTCAGCACATGATGGAGAAGCGCCTGCTTTTCCTTCTGCTCGACAAAAGTCACCTGCTGGCGGACCTTTTCGGCAGTCGTCGCCTGCGGCGCTACCGAGACGGTGACGGGATCATTGAGGAACTGCTGCGCAAGCGCCGCGATCTCCTTCGGCATTGTCGCCGAGAAGAAGAGGTTCTGGCGTTCTTCCGGCAGGAGCTTGGCGATCCGGCGCAGCGAATGGATGAAGCCCATGTCCATCATCTGGTCGGCCTCGTCGAGGACGAAGATCTCGACATCCGCAAGGCGAAGCGCACGCTGGTCGATGAGGTCGAGCAGGCGGCCGGGCGTGGCGACGAGAATGTCGACGCCCTGCGCAAGGTCGCGGATCTGTCTGTTGATCGGCACGCCGCCGAAGACGGTCGTGACGCTGAATTTGGTAAAGCGGCCATAATCACGGCAGCTCTGCGCAATCTGCGCTGCAAGCTCGCGCGTCGGCGAAAGAACAAGCATGCGGCAGCCACGCGGCGCGGGCCGCCTGGGATTGTTCAGCAGATAGTCGAGCGAGGGAAGCGAAAAGGCTGCGGTCTTGCCGGTGCCGGTCTGCGCAATGCCGCAAAGGTCGCGGCCCTGGAGCAGGACGGGGATCGCCTGCTCCTGGATCGGGGTCGGCTCGCTGTAACGCTTTGCCGCGAGTGCTCGCTCGATGTCGGCGTGGAGGCCGAAGTCCTTGAATTCCATATTATCTCATACTCACAAACGGGCCGCGAACGCGCCGAAGAACGGCCGCGCGCGGCGGGCGGGTTCGAAACGACCCGCGTGAAAGGGTGCCTCAGGGGACAAAAGCGCTTCCGGCTCGTCCCGCACCTGTCTCGGGCGGGAAAATCACGCTGCCGGGGGTTGCGGCGGTGTGTCCGCCATGCTGCGCTGCACAATCATATGGCAGATGTCGTCCCCGATTGCAAGATATTGCCAAAATCTCCGCAGGGCTTTCGCCCCACGCCCGGGCGCTTTGCGGCTCGCACGCGCTGAGAGCGCCCCATCCATGCCCTCGCCGTCGGCACGCTCAACTCCCGGAGCATCGCTTCCGTCACCCAGATCCGGCTCGATCTCGGCAGCTGCTACCAGCCCAATGGCGAGGCGATGGTCCATCACGTCAATGTGGTTGGCTCGCGTTATCCTCCAAGGCGTCAGGGTATCAAATCGGTGAAGGCGGCAAAGGGATTTGGAAGAACGCGGCGCGAGATGAAGAGGCCGAAGACCGGCATCGAGGGCCATTGGTCGGCGATGATATTACGGCAGGCGCGAAAGCTGCAGCCGGTTGTGATCATGTCGTCTATTGGGAGGATGCGTTCAATGCCAGGCGCAAGGAGGTGCGCTTCGCACGCCATCGTCGCGGCGAGTGCCTCAGGGTCGCGGCGTTCGGCAGAGCCGTGGAGCGCGGCGCGGTCGATGACGGTCCGCAATAGCTCGGCGCAGCAGAAAGGGGCGCCCGCGCTTTCGGCCACGTGGAGCATTCGCGGATCATAGTCAGGATGCACGGCCGTCTTCGAAGACGGGATCGGCACGAGCAAAGTCGTCGCCGCGCGTTGCGGATCTAGGTTTGCCCGGATCGCCGCGGCGGCATCTCTGATTGCAGCGAGCTTGTGCGGCCATTGTGCCGTATTTCGGGTAGTCCTCGGTACCTTTTTGAGATTGAGGATAAGATTGTTGGTGCTGCTGTGCTTCCAGCCTTCGCCAGGCGTATATTCGCCAAAGAAGGCACACTGGTCGCCGGCTTCGAGGTGATGGTGATCGGGGCGCTCGAGGTCCCCAATCAGCCTAAGCCGTCCCGACCAGCTCGCGTCTGACGTCGGCATAGCTGTTGACGCGGATCGCGCCCTCCAGTTCAAACTTGCGGGGCCAGGTCAACTCCGAATTTTCGAAACAGCTGTTCATGATGAAGAGCTTTCGCTTCTGCTTCAGCGCTTCGCGCGCCTGAACGAGCGTCCCGGACGTCTCACCGGCCTCGACAATAATGGTAGCCTGTGTGAGCGCCGCCATTGTCTTGTTGCGCTCGGGAAAGAAGAAGCGATTGACGCGAAAATTCTGCGCTTCATAGCGTTCAACCGGAACTTGACTGATAAGCAGAAATTCGCGCGCAATCTTCTCCTGAAGGGCGGCGTTGCGTTTGGGATAGACTTCACCGAGCGGCGTACCAATCACGGCAATCGTCTGGCCGCCGACTTCAATCGCCGCGCTATGCGCCGCGGTGTCGATACCTTCAGCCAGACCCGACACTACGGTAAAGCCGTCGGCAACGAGCTTTTTCGCAAGAAAGCGGGCGCGTTCAAGCGCCTTTTGCGAGGGTTTGCGAGTGCCAACGACCGCGACCGCCGGAGTCGAGGCTAGTGCCCAATTGCCCTGAAAATAAAAAAACTCGAGCGGATGCGTCGCGTCGCGAAGCCGCTCGGGATATTCGGTCTCGCCATGGATGCGGACGTCAAATCGTCCAGTCCGATTGCGCAGCTTGTTGAGTACGCGCGCGCCGACAGCGCGTGCCTCGTCCAGGGGAACAAGATCCGAAGGCCTCAGATCAGGATTGTCTCGAAACCGATCCGCGATCGACTTGAAGCTTGCATTCTGCCGCGTCCAAAGTGCCTCATAGGCGCCAAGCTCCAGAAGCGCGTCGAGCGGCGCCGCGATCGGACCGCTGGCGTCTCTGATACCCCAGAAAGTCTGTTGTTGCACGTTTCTCTCGCTTCCCTCTGGCCTACAAATGGGCGCTCGCCGGCGGGTCCGTCAAGTCGCTTGGGCCGCGTCAGCTTGCGAGGCAAAATAGAACATAGTAAGAACGAATGCAAATCATTGTCATCGGTCTACGCGGTCGAGTAGCCGCAATATTGCGCAAAACTCCCCTAATGTCTTGCGAGCCGCCAGACCGGAATCTCAATCAGGAGAAAGCGAAGGCGCTCCGGATGCCAACGACTTCGCCAGGCCATCTTCGGTCAAATGCGACAGCGCTGTACATCTCCGTCCCATATCGCGCTGACCTTGTCGAAAGGTCCTTCTTTCTGCATCGTGCTGGGAAAGAGACAGGCAGGGAGCCAGGCTCTGCGAGGACGGTGGAGGGGACAGGCGAATGGCCGAGTATATCATCGTCATCGACGAGGGCACGACCTCCACCCGCACGATGCTCTTTGCCGCCGACGGCACGCCGCTCGGCAGCGCGCAGCGCGAGTTCCGCCAGCATTACCCGGGCCCCGGGCTCGTCGAGCATGACGCGGCCGAAATCTGGAAGGCCACCCTCGCCTGCACCCGCGCGATGATCGACAAGGCAGGCGGCGCGGCTCGGATCGCAGCGATCGGTATCACCAACCAGCGCGAGACGGCGGTGTTCTGGGACCGGGAGACCGGCGAACCTCTCGCCCCTGCGATCGTCTGGCAGGACCGGCGCACCGCCGCCGACTGCATGGCGCTGAAAGAGGGAGGCCATGAGGCGGCCGTACAGGCGAAAAGCGGCCTCCTTCTTGATCCCTATTTTTCCGGAACCAAGATCGGCTGGGCGCTTAAGAACTGGCCGCAGCTTCGCGAGGCAGGAGACCGGCTCGCGGTGGGAACGATCGAATCCTACCTCGTCTATCGCCTGACGGGCGGCGTGCATGTGAGCGATGCGACCAATGCCTCGCGCACCTTGCTGATGGCCATCGACGGCGGGGGCGGTTGGGACGCAGGGCTTTGCGACCTCTTCGGCGTTCCAATGGCGCTGCTGCCCGAGATCGTCGGCTGCACGGCGAGCGTCGGGACCACCGATCCCGCCCTCTTCGGCGGCGCGGTTCCGATCTGCGGCATGGCGGGCGACCAGCAAGCTGCGACGATCGGCCAGGCCTGTCTTTCCCCCGGGCAGACCAAGGCGACCTTCGGCACCGGCGCCTTCATCCTTTCGGCAAGCGGAACGCGCCGCCCGCATTCAGCAAACCGCCTTCTTTCCACCGTGCTCGTCCAGGAAGGCGATGTCCGATCCTACGCGCTCGAAGGCTCGGTGTTCGTCGCGGGCAGCCTTATCCAGTGGCTCCGCGACGGGCTCGGCCTTCTCGCAAGCGCGGGCGAGAGCGAGGGGCTCGCCCGCTCGCTCGGCGACAATGGCGGCGTCTATCTCGTCCCCGCCCTCTCGGGCCTCGGGGCGCCGCACTGGCAGCCCGGGGCGCTCGCCGCGCTCTCGGGGCTCAGCTTTTCAAGCAGCAAGGCGCATGTGGCGCGCGCCGCACTGGAGGCGCAGGCCTATCAGGCGCATGACCTCAAATCCGCCTTTGCCGCCGACGGCGTCGACTGGGCGGATCTGAGGATCGACGGCGGCATGGCAGCGAACAACTGGATGGCCCAGGACCTTGCCGACATGCTGGACCTCACCGTCGAGCGGCCCGACTTCGTCGAGAGCACCGCGCTTGGCGCCGCCATGCTCGCTGCGACGGGGGCGGGCCTCTACCCCGATCTTGCCAGCGCGGCGCAGGCGATGCGCGGACAGACGACGCGCTTCACCCCGGCACTGGAGGCGGACATACGCAAAGCGCGCCTTGCCGGTTGGCAAAGCGCGCTTGCTAAAGTTCTGGAATAAGCTCCTCCTGGCCAAGGCCGGGAGCGCGCGATCAGCGCTTGAGCGTCAGACCGCCGAAACGCTTGTTGAACTTGGCGACCTGGCCGCCCGTGTCGAGCATGCGGCCCTGACCGCCGGTCCAGGCCGGGTGCGCGGTGGGGTCGATTTCGAGCGTCATCACGTCGCCCTCGCTGCCCCAGGTCGAGCGCGTCTGATATTCGGTGCCATCGGTCATCTTGACCGTGATCATGTGATAGTCGGGGTGAATGTCTTTTTTCATCTCTAAAGCTCCTGTGCCGCTGGTTTCCGACCAGCCGCTGAGTCGATGCTTTCCCGTCGGGGGGCCGCGAAGCGGCGTCCCCTAACGGCGAACGCGAAAATTTGCAAGGGCGCCTTAATCCGCGGGCGGATCGGCGATCATCGCGGTGAACTGGCACTCGGTCGCGAGCTGACCATCCAGCATCGCGCGCCCTTCGAACTTGCAGATGTTCCGCTTGGCCTGAAGGATGGTGACGTGGAGGTCGAGAAGGTGGCCGGGCTCGACGGGCTTGCGGAATTTCACTCCGTCGATGCCCATGAAGTAGACCAGCTTGCCGGAACCTGCGAGCCCCAGCGATTCGATCGCAAGGACGCCGCCGGCCTGCGCCAGCGCCTCGACGATGAGAACACCGGGCATGATCGGCCGGCCAGGAAAATGTCCCTGAAAGAAGGGCTCGTTCATCGTCACGGCCTTGACCGCGTGGATCGAGCTGTCCTTCTCCATCGCGACCACCCGGTCGACGAGCAGCATCGGATAGCGATGCGGCAGCAGCGCCAGGACCCGGCGGATGTCCGCCGGGCCCAAAGCAGCCTTATCCTCGCTTCCTTCGGCCATCGCCTTAGCGCGTGGTCGGCGGCGTGCCCGTCGCCGGAGCCGGGGTCGTCGCAGCCGGTGCTGCCTGGCCCTGCTGCGCGCGGGCGGCGTTGAGGAGCGCCTGGTTCTTCTGCTGCATCAGCTGACCCGGCTGGTAGCCGGCGGGAACGGCGATCGACACGCTCGGCACCAGCGTGTTGAGCTCGGCGATGATCGCATCGGTGATATCGACGGGCGGCTGCGCGGCGAGAACGACCTGCTGGTCATAGTTGAGTAGCAGATCGACCTTGCGCTTGGTCATCGCACCCTTGACCGCATCGTCGAGACGCACGGTGATTTGGTCGATCGCGTAGGCACGGGCGAGTTCATAGGGCTGGGCCATCTGCGCGATTTCGCGCTGGGCGGCCGCCGACTTGTCCTGGAATGCCTTGACCGCGGCATCGAGCGCTGCCTTGTTCTGCGGCGTCTTCTTGGCTTCTTCGTTCGCCTTGGCACGCAGCACGTTGAGCTCTGCGCCCAGCGTCTGGTCGCGCGCCTCGACCTGGTCGATCTGCGCCTTGTAGGTGGTGCGGATCTGGTTCAGCGCGGTCTGATAGGCGTTCGAGCGCGTCGTCGCCACATCGAGGTCGGCGATTCCGATCCCGGTCTTCGATTGGGCCGCGGCGGGCGCGGCAGTCATGGGCGAAACCGACAGCGCGGCAATTGCCAGCGCCGAAGCGACAAAAATTTTCTTCATCAGAATTGAGTTCCTACATTGAATGAGAAGCGTTTCGTATCATCGCCCTCTTCTTTGCGAAGGGCGTAAGCGAAGTCGATCCGGAAGGGACCGAAAGGCGAATTCCAGTTGACGCCCGCACCGATCGACACGCGGGGCATCCAGGTGTCACCATAGAAGCGTTCCTCGAACGGGGCGAGCGAGGAGAAGCCTTCGGGGCAGACGCTGTAGCTGCCGCTCGGCGTACCGTCGGAGCCCGTTGCCTGCGTCCCGAACTGCTGCGTGCCCGTCGAGGCATTGCGGCAAAGATATTTGGTGAGGCCATCGGAAGGATCGCGGAAATCCGCAAGCGTCGTAAGCTGCGGACGGCGAACGTTGAAGACCGAGCCCACGTCGAGGAAGACCGAAGGCCGCAGCCCCATTTCCTTTGCGCCCGAGCCAAGCGGAATATCGATCTCGACGCGGCCCTGATAATAAGCGCGGCCGCCCAGCGCGTCATCGATGAGCTGGTTGCGGTTGATCGTCGTGTCGAGCACCGGATTGGCGGGGTCGCTGATATCGACATTGCTGTAGCGGATCACGCGCGGGCCAAGGCCGCGAATGTCGAAGCCGCGCATCTGGGGCTCACCGAGGAAGAAGCGGTCGGTCAGGCGAACCTTGTCGCTCGACGGCGTCGGGCGGCCGCCGAGGGGATAAATATATCCGCCTTCCGCCGAGAGATTGAGGATGAACCGGCTACCAAGATTGAAGTGCTTGCTCGCCGCAGCACGGCTACGCACATATTTGACGCTGCCGCCGAGACCCGCGAAGTCCTGGCTGAAGGAGAAGGACTGGCCGCGCGTCGGGCGCAGACGGTTGTCGCGATCGTCATAGGCGAGCGTGAGGCCGAGGAGCGATGTCGTGCGCTTGCCGATCGCGTCGCAAAGATAGCGGCCCGCCACCAGCGGGTCGCACTCGTCGCCGAAATAATAGATGCTGCGATCGAGCGACACGTCGTCGAAATTGAGGCTGTAGCGCCCGAACGCCGACATATATTCGGTGAGCGGCACGCCCACGTTGATCTGGAAACCGGTCGTCGTCTGCTCGAACGTGGTGCGGCGATCGTTGTTGATGAAGTTGAACGAGTTGAGATCCCGGCGATAGACGCTGCCGCCGATCGAAATATTGCGGTCGAACAGATATGGCTCGGTAAAGCCGAGCTCGACCGATTTCGAATAGCTTGAATAATTGACCGAGGCCTGCAGCTGCTGGCCCTTGCCGCGGAAGTTGCGCTGGCGGATCGAGGCCTGGACGAGGAAGCTTTCGATCGACGAGAAGCCCGCCGAAAGCGAGAGTTCGCCCGTCGGCTTCTCCTCGACATTGGTTTCAAGAATGATGCGGTCGGGCGCGCTGCCTTCCTTGCGCTGGACCTCGAGATTTTCCTGGAAATAGCCGAGGCTGTTGATGCGCCCTTCGGTGCGCTTCACCGCAAAGCTGTTGAAGGCATCGCCTTCGTTGAGGCGGAATTCGCGGCGGACCACCTTGTCCTGCGTCAGCGTATTGCCGTTGACGTCGATCCGCTCCACGTAGGTACGCGGGCTTTCGGCGACGTTGAAGGTGATGTCCATCGTCCGCGTTTCGGGATTGCGGCGAAATTCGGGGTTGATGTCGGCAAAGGCATAGCCGAACAGGCCCGCGGTCTCGCTGAGGCGCTCGACCGTGTCCTCGACCTGCTTGGCATTGTACCAGTCGCCGGTCTTCATCGGCAGCATCGCCTTCATCGTTTCCGGCTTGAAGTCGCGCAGGCTGCTCTCGAGGTTCACCTCGCCGAACTTGTAGCGTTCGCCTTCCTCGACGACATAGGTGATGATGAAATCCTGCTTGTTGCTCGTAAGCTCGGCGACAGCGGAAATGACGCGGAAGTCGGCATAACCGTTCTGCAGGTAGAAGAGGCGCACCTTCTGCTGGTCATAGGCAAGGCGATCAGGGTCGTAGGTGGTGTTCGACGACAGCATCGTCAAAAGCCCCGTCTCCTTGGTCGCCATCTCGTCCTTGATGTCACCATCGCTGAACTTCTCGTTGCCGATGATGTTGATCTGGCGGACCTTCGATTTCGGCCCCTCGTTGATCTCGAACACCACGTCGACGCGGTTCTGGTCGAGCTGCACCATCTTGGGCTCGACGGTCGCGGCGAACCGGCCCTGGCGCTTGTAGAGCTCGATGATGCGCGCAACATCGGCGCGGACCTTCGAGCGCGTGAAGATCTGGCGCGGCGCGAGCTTGATCTCGGGGCGGATCTTCTCTTCCTTGAGCCGCTTGTTCCCCTCGAGGATCACGCGGTTGATCACCGGGTTCTCGGTGACCTGGATGGTCAGAGCGCCGGCGTCGTCGGTGATCTGATAATCCTTGAAGAGCTCGGTCGCGGCAAGGTCTTTCAGCGCCTGGTCGAGCGTCGCGCGCTCATAGGACTGGCCGACGCGAAGGCGCAGATAAGAGAGGATCGTCTGGGATTCGAGGCGCTGGTTGCCGGTGACCGTGATCGACCGGATCGTCGAGGCCGTCGGGACGGCCTCGGGCGCAGGCACCCTAAGGGTCGGCACGGCCGGGGGCGGCGTCGGTGCGGTTTCCTGGGCCAGCAGCGGTGCGGCGGGCCACGCCAGCATCGTTCCTGCCATAAGGAGTGCCGACAGCTGCGTCCGCGCCCTGAAATTGTGTGAAGCCACGCTGTTCATCCCGCCAAAATAACCCGAAAGCGATCAACCCGCCTATGAGCGGGTTGGCGCGCACTCCTGCACCAGTCCGCCTATCCAATCAAGCGCGCGATCCCGTCCCATACCCCGATTGAGGCCAAATCGTTGAAAGTCACGACCAACATCAAGGTCACGATCGCCGCAAAGCCGAACCGGAACGCCCATTCCTGCACTTGTTGCGACGCCGGACGCCGCCGGAGCGCTTCATAGCCGTAAAAGAGCAGATGGCCACCATCGAGCATGGGCAATGGCAAGAGGTTTATGAACCCCAGATTGATGGAAATGAGCGCGGCAAGGAACACGAGCTGTGCAGCGCCGAGGCTCGCGGCCTCGCCCGACACCTGCGCGATCTTCACCAGCCCGCTCATATCCTTGATCGACCGGTGGCCAGTCAGAAGCTGGCCGAGCACCTCCCACGTCTGGCGGATGATCTGCCCCGTCTGGCGCGTCGCAACGAGCGGCGCCTCGACGAGCGGAACCTTCTCGAAGACGACCTCGCCCGGCCCGATGCCGATCAGCCCGCGCTCGAAGACATTGCCGAATCGGTCGGTTTCCTTGACGGCTCTTGGCGTCAGCCGGATCGCCTGCTCGCTGCCGCCGCGCACGAAACGGATGTCCATCGCCTCGCCAGGCCGATGCGCAACCGCCATCGGGATGTCCATGAAGCGTTCCATCGACCGTCCGTCGACCGAGACAATCCGGTCACCTGGCCGCAGGCCCGCCGCATCCGCCGCCGACCCCGCGATCACCGACCCGACGACCGGGGGATTGGTGGGAACGCCGCTCAGCGCTGCAAAGCCCGCGAGGATCAGGATCGCAAAGAGGAAGTTGGTGACCGGCCCTGCCGCGACAATCAGCGCGCGCTTCCAGACCGGCTGGGCGGGAAAGCTCTGCGCGCGCTCGGCGGCGGGCAGATCTTGCCAGTCGGCGTCGGGCTGGCTGACCGCGTCGCGGTCGCCTGCAAACTGGACATAGCCGCCAAGCGGCAGCCAGCCGATCTTCCATTCGGTGCCGCGCCGGTCGCGCCATCCGACAATCCGGCGGCCGAAGCCGATCGAAAAGGTGTCGGCTTTCACCCCGCACCAGCGGCCCACGATATAGTGACCATATTCATGCACGAAGACCAGCGGCCCCAGCACGAGGAGGAAGGCGACGACGTAAAGCCAGAAAGGCACCTCAGACATGTTCACATTGGTCCACAAATTGCTGCGCGGCCGCGCGCGATGCGGCATCGACGCTGAATATGTCCTGAAGCGAGCCCGGATCGGCCGGCGCCGCAGCGTCGATCACGCAGCGTACGGTGTCGATGATCGCGGGGAAGGAAATGCGCCCCGCAAGGAAGGCGGCGACGGCAACCTCGTTCGCGGCGTTGAGCTGCGCCGGGCGCGCGCCGCCCTCTGCGATCGCCGCGCGGCAGAGCGCGGTGGCGGGAAAGCGCTTCTCGTCGGGAGCCTCGAAATCGAGCCGGCCAATCGCTGCAAGATCGAGCGGCGCGCACGGCGTTTCCATGCGCTGCGGCCAGGCGAGTGCGCTGCTGATCGGGATGCGCATGTCGGGCGAGCCAAGCTGCGCAAGGGTCGAGCGGTCGATATATTCGACCATCGAATGGATCACCGATTGCGGGTGGACGAGGATCTCGATCCGATCGAGGCCGACAGGGAAAAGATGATGTGCCTCAATGAGTTCAAGGCCCTTGTTCATCATCGTTGCAGAATCGACGCTGATCTTGGCTCCCATCGACCAATTGGGGTGAGCGACCGCCTGCGCGGGGGTCACATGCGCCATCTCGGCGGCGCTCATCGTGCGGAAGGGGCCCCCGCTCGCGGTCAGGATGATCCGCCTGACCTCGCTCAGGCGCCCGCCCGCGAGGCACTGAAAGATCGCATTATGTTCTGAATCGACGGGCAGGATCGTCGCGCCCGAGGTGCGCGCTGCCGCCGTCATGAGCTCGCCCGCCGAGACGAGCGCTTCCTTGTTCGCAAGTGCGACATCGTGGCCGGCCTCGAGCGCCGCCATCGTCGGAGCAAGCCCCGCGCAGCCGACAATCGCCGCCATGACAAGATCGGCCGGCTCTTTCGCCGCCCCGACGAGAGCCTCGGCGCCTGCCGCAACCTCGATTCCCGTGCCGGCGAGCGCATCCTTAAGGTCCCCGTAGCGCGCCTCATCGGCGATGACCGCGAGCGCCGGGCGGAACTCGCGTGCGAGACTTGCCAGTTCAGCGACGTCGCTGTTCGCGGTGAGCACCGATAACGCCCAGGCCCCGCCGTCCGCGCGGACAAGGTCGAGCGTCGAGCGCCCTACCGAGCCCGTGGCGCCGAAGAGCGACAGGCGGCGCGCCATGTCAGGCGGCCGCCCGCACGGCGATATGCCCGAAGAGCGCAAGCGCGCCGAGGAGCAGCGCAACCGGCAGCAGCCCGTCGACGCGATCGAAGAGGCCGCCGTGACCGGGAATGAGCTTGCCCGAATCCTTGACGCCCGCGCGGCGCTTCATCCAGCTTTCGCCCAGATCGCCAAGCTGCGAGAGCAGCCCCATGAAGAGGCCGATCCAGAGCGGAACGCCGATAATGCCGGCGCGGTCGCCGATCGTCGCGCTCGCGATAAGCGCTGCCATCATGCCGCCGATGAGGCCCGACCAGGTCTTCGACGGGCTGATCTTCGGCGCAAGGCGTGCGCCGCCGAAGGCACGTCCCGCAAAATAGGCCCCGATATCGGTCGCCCAGACCATGCCGAACACCCAGAGCGCCGCGGTGACGCCGAGGCGGTCGCGAATGAACCAGAGCCCCGCGATCGCGCCGAGCACGAGGATCGGACCCGCGATCATCAGCGCTCCCTTGGCACCGCTCCCCAGCGTCATCGCGCGCACGAGCGCGAACCATTCGACGAGCACCAGCGCGCCCCCGACGAGCAGGAGCAGGGCAAAGGCGATGCCGCCGAACCACAGCGCTGCGCCGGCAATCGCGAACAGCACAAGCGCCGATGCGATGCGGAGCCCGAGATCCGATTTTGCCGCGGTCGCCATCCTACAAACCTCCGAAGCGGCGTTCGCGCCGCGCAAATTGATCGAGTGCCGCTGCAAGATCGGCCGGCTCGAAGTCGGGCCACAGGCAGTCGGTGAAGTAAAGCTCGGCATAGGCCGCCTGCCACAGCAGGAAATTCGAAAGCCTTACCTCGCCCGAGGTGCGGATGAGAAGGTCAAGCGGCGGCAGGTCAGCGGTGTCGAGATGCGCCTCGATCGCCTCTGCGGTGATCGCCCCCTCCCCCGCGGCAGCACGCGCGGCGCGCACGAGCTCGTCCTGCGCGCCATAGTTGAGCGCTACCGCGAGCGTCGTGCGCTTGTTGCCCGCGGTGCGCGCGAGCGCCTCCTCGATGAGCCTCACGACGTCGGGAGCGAGCGCACGCCAGTTGCCGATGACCTTGAGCCGCACGTCATTGGCGGCAAATTCATCGAGATCGCTCAAGATGAAGCGCTTCATCAGCCCCATGAGGTCGCTGACTTCCTCTTCGGGGCGTTTCCAGTTTTCCGAGGAAAAGGCGTAGAGAGTGAGCGCCTCAAGGCCGAGGTCGCCCGCCGCGCGCACGATCTTGCGTACCGCCTCCACGCCTGCGCGGTGGCCGGCGACGCGCGGCAGGTGGCGCTTCTTGGCCCAGCGGCCGTTGCCATCCATGATGATGGCGACGTGGCGGGCACGAGGTTCCGTTGCCGACATCGAGCGGCCTCAAATCCCGTTCGCGCCGAGCGACGCCGGGATGCACTTCGGCCTCGCACTCATCCAACTTGGGTCTCGGCTTCGCGCGATGCGAACGGAAAAAAGGCAGACGCCGGACATCACTAGCCCAGGATTTCCTTTTCCTTCGCCGAGGCCGCAGCATCGATCTCAGCAATGGTCGCGTCGGTGAGCTTTTGCACCTCGGTCTCGTGGCGCTTGCGCTCGTCCTCGCTGATCTCCTTCTTGCTCTCGTCGGCCTTCAGATTGTCCATGCCGTCGCGGCGGACGTTGCGCACGGCAACACGCGCCTTTTCAGCATATTGGCCGGCGAGCTTCGAGAGCTCCTTGCGGCGCTCCTGCGTCATTTCGGGGATCGGGAGGCGCAGCATCTGGCCATCGACGATCGGGTTGAGACCAAGGCCTGCCGAGCGGATGGCCTTGTCCACGGGGCCAACGTTCGACTTGTCCCACACCTGTACGGTGAGCATGCGCGGTTCGGGCGCGCTGATCGATGCAACCTGGTTGAGCGGCATGTGCGCGCCGTAGACCTCGACCGTGACCGGATCGAGGAGCGCAGCATGCGCGCGGCCCGTACGCAGGCCCGCCAGATCGTGCTTCAGCGATTCGACCGCGCCGTGCATGCGGCGTTCGAGATCGGCCTTGTCATATTTCGCCATTTTTCATTCCTCTCTTAGGCGTTGCCGGCAGCGTCGCCGACCACGGTGGCGACACCTTCGCCAGCCAGGACACGCGCGAGATTGCCGGGTTCACGGATGTTGAACACGACGATCGGGATATGGTTGTCGCGGCAAAGCGCTACCGCGCTCGCGTCCATCACCTTCAGATTGTCGGCAAGGACGCGGTCATAGGTCAGTCGGTCGTAGCGGGTCGCGGACGGATCCTTCTTGGGATCGGCATTATAGACCCCGTCGACGCTCGTGCCCTTCAGAAGCGCGTCGCACTTCATCTCGGCGGCGCGCAGCGCCGCCCCGCTGTCGGTCGTGAAATAAGGAGCTCCAACGCCGGCGGCGAAGATCACCACCCGGCCCTTTTCCATGTGGCGCTCGGCGCGGCGACGGATCACCGGTTCGCATACCTTGTCCATCTCGATCGCCGACTGGACGCGCGTCTGGACGCCAAGCTGTTCGAGCGCATTCTGCATCGCGAGCGCGTTCATCACGGTTGCGAGCATGCCCATATAATCGGCCTGCGCGCGGTCCATGCCCTTGGCCGCCCCCGCCATGCCGCGGAAGATGTTGCCGCCGCCGATGACGAGGCAGATCTCGAGCCCGCGGTCTTTCGCGGCCTTCACTTCGGCGGCCATGCTCGCGACCGTCGCGGGGTCGATCCCGAAGGCGCTGGAGCCCATCAGCGCCTCGCCCGACAGTTTGAGCAAGATGCGTTTCAGGCCGGGCAATGCCATGGGGGGGAACCTCTATCGATGGGGGCACAATATGCGAATGGCGCGCACCCTAGTGAGAGTGCGCGCCATTGCCAAGCAGGCTCCCGCGCCTGGCAGCGCGGCAGCCCTTGCTTTTCGATCAGCGACCGGCGGCGGCGGCGACTTCGGCAGCAAAGTCGCTCTCTTCCTTCTCGATGCCTTCGCCGAGCTGGAAGCGCACGAAGCCCTTCAGGTTAATCGTCGCGCCCACATCCTTGCCCGCGGCGGCGACGACTTCGGCGACCGGGGTCTTGCCATCGATCACGAAGGGCTGCGAGAGCAGCGCATTTTCCTTGCGGAACTTTGCAATGGTGCCGTCGACCATCTTCGAGACAATATCGGCGGGCTTGCCCGACTGGGCCGCCTTTTCCTCGGCGATCGCGCGTTCGCGTGCAACGAGATCGGGGTCGAGATCATCGCCATTGAGCGCGAGCGGGTTCGCCGCCGCAACGTGCATCGCAAGCTGCTTGCCGAGCGGTTCGAGCACATCGGCGCCGGCGCTCGACTCGAGCGCGACGAGGACGCCGATCTTGCCAAGACCGGGGGCGGCTGCATTGTGGACATAGCCGGTGACGACGCCCGAGCCGACCGAGAGGATCGCGGCGCGTCGCAGCGACTGGTTCTCGCCGATCGTGGCGATATTCTGGGTCAGCGCCTCGGTGACGGTGCCGCCCGAGGGATAGGCGGCGGCGCCGAGCGCTTCGGCGTCGCTGATGCTGCCAGCGAGCGCAACCTGCGTGACGTCGCGCACAAAGCCCTGGAACTGCTCATTCTTGGCAACGAAGTCGGTTTCGCTGTTCACCTCGACCATCGCGCCCTTGGTGCCATCGGTGGCAACGCCAACGAGACCCTCGGCGGCAACGCGGCCGGCCTTCTTGGCGGCCGCAGCGAGGCCCTTGGTGCGCAGCCAGTCGATCGACGCTTCGATGTCGCCGTTGTTCTCGGCAAGCGCCTTCTTGCAGTCCATCATGCCTGCGCCCGTGCGGTCGCGCAGTTCCTTGACGAGAGCGGCCGTAATCTCAGCCATGGGAATATCCTTTCCAAAAGCGGCAGGCCCGGATTGCGGCCCTGCGATCTGCCCCGCGTGCGTGGCGGGGGACAAGTCAAAGCGATGACCAAGGCGGCGCGCGGCGCATCGCGGCGCGCCGCCTCGTCATGCAAGCGCGCCTTTAGGCGTCGCTTTGACGTTCGGTTTCGGCAGCAGCTTCGGCCGGGACCTGCTCATCTTCGGTCACCGGGGCGGCAGCCTCTTCGGTGAGCGCGGGTTCTGCGACGGGTTCGACTGCCGCGCCAAGGTCCTCGCCGCGGTCCGCGCGGGCCTGCTGGCCGCCACGGGTCGCCGCCTGGGCGACCGCATCGCAGTAGAGGCGGATGGCGCGCGCAGCGTCATCGTTCGCGGGCACCGGGAAGGCAATGCCGTCGGGCGAGACGTTCGAGTCGAGGATCGCAACGACCGGGATGCCAAGAACATTGGCTTCCTTGATCGCGAGCTCTTCCTTGTTCGCGTCGATCACGAACATCACGTCGGGAATGCCGCCCATGTCGCGGATGCCGCCAAGGCTGAGCTCGAGCTTGTCGCGCTCGCGCGTCTTGTTGAGCACTTCCTTCTTGGTGAGGCCCGAGGTGTCGCCCGAAAGCTGTTCCTCGAGCGCCTTCAGGCGCTTGATCGAGTTCGAGATCGTCTTCCAGTTGGTGAGCATGCCGCCCAGCCAGCGGTGGTTGACGAAGTGCTGGCCCGACGCACGCGCCGCGTCGGCGATCGGTCCCTGCGCCTGGCGCTTGGTGCCGACGAACAGCACCTTGCCGCCCGCAGCAGCGGTCGACGAAATGAAGTCGAGCGCGCGGGCGAAAAGCGGCACGGTCTGCGACAGGTCGAGAATGTGGATGCCGTTGCGCGCGCCGAAGATGTACGGCTTCATGCGCGGGTTCCAACGGTGGGTCTGGTGGCCGAAGTGCGCGCCGGCCTCGATAAGATTCTGCATCGTGACGACAGGGGTCGCCATAGTCTTTCTCCTTCCGGTTAGTCCTCTGGAAGGCAAGAACCAGGGTCTCCGCTGGGGGATGGCCCGGCACCGGTATGTGCGCCTTCCATGTGGAATGGGCGGCCCGTTAGCGGCGTTTGCGAGGAAAAGCAAGGGGCGGACAGCCGATGGGGTGCGCAGACCCCGGGGACTGCCCCCCCTCCCTGCGGCAGCAGCGCATGGGGCCTGGCCCGCAGACTGGCGCCATCTGTCCCATCAGGGGCCACTCAACTCGGCGATGATATGGAACCGTTCACCGCAATATGGTTGAGAACAAATAGGGAACACGGAACAAAGCCCAGGCGGAAATCGTCGCTTCGGCGGGCCGCACGAACGCCCTTTCAAGAAGGACATGGCTCATGCTTCAGATCTCCGCTGCTCTCCTCTTTGCCATCGCCGCCGGGCTCGGCATCGCGGTGATATTGGGGATGCTGAAGATGAATGGCGAGGCGATTCTTTCCGCGCTCGCCGGCGAAGGCGCCTTCCCGCTTGCCGCGGGGCCGCAGACTGGTCCGGTGACGCGCGCGGTGACGCTCCGCCGCGCGAAGGCACGCTGCGATGCGCCGGGTCCTGTCCGGGCTATGTCTGCTCGCTCGCCGCTGAGCCGCGCCGCCTGACCTTCGCATAGCTTGCGATCCCGAAAGGCAGGAGCACAAGATAGAGGCTCGAGACCGCGAGCAGGGTCGGCCATGGCGCTGTGACAAGCGCTGCTCCGAGAAGTCCGACACCCGCAAGCGCGAACAGCCGCCATGAGCGGCGCAGGCGGATCGATGACCAGCTGTAGGTCGGGATCGCCGAGATCATCAGCATGGCAACGCCCAGCGCCCAGGGCATCACGACATACCAGGCGCGGAACAGCTCATGGCCCGTCACGAGCCACAGATAGACGGGAACGAAGGCAAGCCCCGCCCCGGCGGGGGCGGGAATGCCCGTGTTGAAGCCCGCTGACTTGTGCGGCTGGAAATCGGCCTCCATCCGCGAGTTGAAGCGCGCAAGGCGGAGCGCGCAGCATACCGCAAGCGCCAGCGCCGCCGTCCAGCCGAATTTCGGAGCGTCGGCAAGCGACCAGAGAAACAGGATCATTGCCGGCGCGACCCCGAAGGCAATCACGTCGGAAAGCGAATCGAGCTCGGCGCCGAATTTGCTCTGCGCCCGCAACAGCCGGGCAATGCGCCCATCCATCCCATCGAGCACGCCGGCAAAGATGACCGCGGCGAGCGCTTTTTCCCACTCCCCGCCGATCGCGAAACGCACCCCGGTCAGACCGAAGCAGAGCGCGAGCGCGGTGATCGCATTGGGCGCAAAGGCGCGCAGCGGAATGCCGCGGATGCCGCGCCCGGGTCCGGAGCGGGAAGAAAGTTCAGCTTCGGCCATTTATTGCCCGACGCCCTCAAGGAGCGAGCCGTCGCCGATCCGCGCAATGATCGTCTCGCCCGCAAGCGTGCGCTGCCCAAGCAGCACCTGCGGCGTCGTGCCCGCGGGCAGATAGACGTCGACGCGGCTTCCGAAGCGGATGAGGCCCACTCGCTGGCCGGTCGAAAGCTCGGTCCCCATGCTGACGAAAGGCATGATCCGGCGCGCGACGAGTCCCGCAATCTGGGTGAAACCGATACGGACACCGTCTCCACGCTCAACGAGGAAGTGCTGGCGTTCATTATCCTCGCTCGCCTTGTCGAGGTCGGCGTTGACGAAACGGCCAGGAATATAGGCAAGTTTGCGCAGCGTGCCCGCGACGGGGGTGCGGTTGATGTGGACGTCGAAGACGCTCATGAAGATCGACACGCGCAGGAGGGGCGCCTCGCCGAGGCCATCGGGACCCGCGATCTCGGGGGGCGGCAGAACCTCCGCGATCTGCGTCACCAGCCCGTCGGCGGGTGCGATGACGAGATCGGCGCCGACCGGCGTCACGCGTTCGGGATCGCGGAAGAAGGCGCCGACCCAGATGGTAAGCCCCAGCATCAGCCAGCCGGCGATTTCCCAGCCGAGCAGCCAGAAGCAAAGCGTGACGATCGCAGCAATCAACAGGAATTTGCGTCCCTCGGGGTGAATCGAAGGCCAGCGCCACTTGATGCCGCCGCCGGGGCGGTTCGAGGATATGGTTGTGGACATGCGGGCTCTTCTACGGTGCGACCTTGGCACTGACAATGAATAAGGCGAAGGCCGAGTTCCACGCCGGTAAACGTGCGGGGCGCACATCGCCGGGTCACGAGAGTTGATCAATCGGACGGCATTGCCTAAGGCCCGCTGCAATTCGACTCCCCAAGGAAAAGGCACGCATATGGGCAAGATCAAGGTAGCCAACCCCGTCGTCGAACTCGACGGCGACGAAATGACGCGGATCATCTGGCAATGGATCCGCGAGCGGCTCATCCTGCCCTATCTCGACATCGACCTTCATTATTATGATCTCGGCATCGAAGAGCGCGACCGCACCGACGACAAGATCACCGTCGAGGCGGCGAACGCGATCAAGAAGCATGGCGTCGGCGTGAAGTGCGCGACGATCACCCCCGACGAGGCGCGCGTCGAGGAGTTTGGCCTCAAGAAGATGTGGAAGTCGCCGAACGGCACGATCCGCAACATTCTTGGCGGCGTCGTCTTCCGCGAGCCGATCGTGATGAAGAATGTTCCCCGCCTCGTTCCCGGCTGGACCGACCCGATCGTCGTGGGCCGTCACGCTTTCGGCGACCAGTATAAGGCGACCGATTTCCGCGTCCCCGGCCCCGGCAAGCTCCGCCTCGTCTTCGAAGGCGAGGACGGCACCGTCATTGACGAGGAAGTGTTCCAGTTCCCCTCGTCGGGCGTCGCGATGGGCATGTACAACCTCGACGATTCGATCCGTGACTTCGCCCGCGCCAGCCTCAACTATGGCATTGCGCGCCAGTGGCCGGTCTATCTCTCGACGAAGAACACGATCCTCAAGGCCTATGACGGTCGCTTCAAGGATCTCTTCGAGGAAGTCTACCAGACCGAATTCAAGGCGAAGTTCGACGAGCTCGGCATCACCTATGAGCACCGCCTCATCGACGACATGGTTGCCTCGGCGCTCAAATGGTCGGGTAAGTTCGTCTGGGCCTGCAAGAATTACGACGGCGACGTCCAGTCGGACACGGTCGCACAGGGGTTCGGCTCGCTCGGCCTCATGACCAGCGTGCTGATGACCCCCGACGGCCAGACGGTGGAATCGGAAGCCGCGCACGGCACGGTCACCCGTCACTATCGCATGCATCAGCAGGGCAAGGCGACCTCGACAAACCCGATTGCCTCGATCTTTGCCTGGACGGGCGGCCTCAAGCACCGCGGGAAGCTCGACGACAATGCCGCGCTGGTGAAGTTCGCCAACGACCTGGAAAAGGTCTGCGTCGAGACCGTCGAAGGCGGCAAGATGACCAAGGACCTCGCCCTCCTGATCGGCCCGGATCAGAACTGGCTGACCACCGAAGGCTTCTTCGAGGCGATCGTGGAAAATCTCGAGACGAAGATGGGCGCCTGAGGCCTTGCCTCGAAGGGGAGCTTCGGCTCCCCTGCCCTTCCTCCAAGCGTTTTGATTGACAAAGGCATAGCCAAGCTGCGTCTCGCTCCTTAAGAGCGTTTCATGTCCATCGAAACGGAAGCATCCAGTCTCGGCAACGCGCTCGTTGTCCTGGGGGCCGCGGGGATCGTGATTCCCGCCTTCGCCCGGTTCCGCATCACCCCGGTGATCGGTTTCATTCTCGTCGGCCTGCTCGTAGGCCCCTCCGGGCTCGGTGCACTCGTCGGCGACTATCCGTGGCTGCGCCACATCACGATCCGATCGGCCGAAGATATCGAACTTTTCGGCGAGTTCGGCATCATCCTGCTGCTCTTCTCGATCGGCCTTGAACTCTCGTTCCGGCGCCTGTGGCAATTGCGCAAGCTCGTTTTCGGGGTCGGCGCGGCCGAGCTCGTGATCAGCGGCGCCATTCTTGGCGGTCTCCTCTACATGATCGGGACGCTGTCGCTCCCCGCAGCCTTTGGCCTTGGCATCGCGCTTGCCCTCTCCTCGACCGCACTCGTCCTCCCGATCGCGGGGACCAAATCGGCGGTCGGCCGCGCCTCCTTCTCGATGCTGCTCTTCGAGGACCTGGCGATCGTCCCGATCATCTTCGTCCTCGGCGCCTTCGCCCCGAGCGCGGGCGGCGACAATGCCGAACTGCTGCTGACGACGCTCTGGCAAGGCGTGCTCGTCGTCGCGGCGCTTGCGATCGGCGGCTGGTTTCTCCTCCCGCGCATCTTTGCGCAGGCAGCACGCGCGAAGGACCCTGAACTCTTCCTCGCCGCAAGCCTTCTTGTCGTCATCGTCGCCGCGCTCGCGACCGCGACGGTCGGTCTCTCGCCAATCGTCGGCGCGCTGCTCGCCGGCCTGATGATCGCCGAGACCGAATATCATGGCGAGGTCGAAGCAATCACCGCACCCTTCAAGGGCCTCGCGCTCGGGGTCTTCCTGATCAGCGTCGGCATGGGGCTCAACCTCAAGTCGATCGCAGGGCAATGGCCCGCGCTCCTCGCCGCGGTCGTCGGCGTCGTCGCGATCAAGGCGATCGTGACCGCGACGATGCTGCGCTTTTCGGGGTCGGCGAGCCGCGGCACCGCAGCCGAAGTTGGCCTCCTGATGGCAAGTCCCTCGGAAACCACCCTCATCGTTCTCGCGACCGCGTTTCAGGCGCAGCTCATCAGCCGCCAGACCGCCGAGTTCTGGCAGCTTGTCACTGCGATCGGCCTCACCATCACGCCGCTCCTCGCGCGGATCGGGCGAAGCGTCGCGCGCCGCATCGAGATGGGCAATGTCGAGGCCGAGCCCGACGATGCGCCGCCCAAGCGCACCGTCGTCATCGGTTTCGGCCGCGTCGGACGCGTCGTTGCCGAGCTGCTGCGCGAGCATCAGCGCGCCTATGTCGCGGTCGATGCCGACATCGATGCGGTCGCGCAGGCCCGGCGCGATGGCTTTGACGTGCGCTATGCCGACGTCGCCCGCCCCGGGAGCCTCGACAAGCTCGGGATCGAAAACGCCGACGCGGTGGTGCTCACGATGGACGATCCGGTCCAGCAACTGCGCATGACGCGCCAGCTGCGCCGCCGATACCCTGAGCTGCCGATCATCTCGCGCGCGCGCGGGTCCGATCACGCCGCCGCGCTCTATCAGGCGGGCGCAACCGATGCGGTCCCCGAAACGCTCGAAAGCTCGCTGCAGCTCGCCGAGGCGGTGCTGATCGACCTTGGCGTCGCGATGGGCCCGGTCATCGCCTCGATCCACGACGTGCGCGCCAAGATGCGCCATGACATCATGACCAAGAGCCATCTCGACCGCGAGCCGCGCATCCGGCGAGTGCGATCAGCCCCCGCGCCCGCAGGCGAGGACGGCTAGAAGCGGACTAGGCCGTAGACTCATAAGCGTTGATCCAGAGGCGTGCTGAGAAGAGCTTGATGGCAGCGAGGAAGTTGTCGGCACGCTTGTCGTATCGTGTGGCCAAGCCTCTGGCGTGTTTGAGTTTTC